>LXNI01001346.1_pt1 | contig 21894 bp, 18 predicted proteins | sample 809091 | NCBI WGS metagenome assembly LXNI01 (sample SAMN04870527, study PRJNA318959) | sponge metagenome | biome: 01000161; feature: marine sponge reef; material: water | host: Sarcotragus foetidus | place: Greece: Milos, Mediterranean Sea | collected 2013-05-29 | depth 5-7 m | reverse complement strand
GGAGCGCGCCGTGCGGTCTTGGGTTTGCGGTAGCGGCGGCCAGAATCGAACTGGCGACCTCTCGATTATGAGTCGAGCGCTCTCACCGACTGAGCTACGCCGCTTGGAGGTTTGGGACGGTGCCCGCGAGCTCCCTGAGAGAATCGAACTCTCGACCTTTTCCTTACCATGGAAACGCTCTGCCGACTGAGCTAAGGGAGCCGAGCGGCCAACATGCTACACCGCCCGCCGGTGCCCCGACCCCGTGGCCACAGGTTGAGTCGACGCCCCGAACGCTCCCGGTCGAAGGTGCGCTCGGGACGGTAGCGTCTCGCCCGATGGAGATCCGCCTGGCGAATCGGGGCGACGCCGAGGCGATCGCCGCCGTCTACAACCACGAGGCCACACGGGAGCGCACCGTCTTCGATCTGCGGGCTCGTACCGTCGCCGAGCAGCAGCAGTGGCTGGCCGAGCGCTCGGGGGCGCACTCGGTGATCGTGGCCGTCAGCGACGGCGAGGTCGTGGGGTTCGCCTCGCTGTCGCCCTACCGGCCCCGGCCGGCCTACAACACCAGCGTGGAGAGTTCCGTGTTCGTGCGGCGCGACAGCCTGCGGCGGGGCATCGGCCGGGCGCTGCTGGAGCACCTCGTGTCACTCGCCGCCGAGCACGGTTTCCACAGCATGATCGCCCGCATCGCCGGCGAGAACGAGCCGTCGGTGCGACTGCACGCCGAGTGCGGCTTCGACCTCGTGGGGGTCGAGCGCCAAGTGGGCCGGAAGTTCGGCCGCTGGCTCGACTGCACCGTCATGCAGCGTCTGCTATAGCACCCCGCCGGCGGGTCGGCGAGGGCGGGGCGGCGACGGCGCCGAGCGAGGGCGGCGGGCGGGCGCAGGGACCTATTACAGGAGCGGCGCCGGAGCAATGCCTCGAGCCAGGGGATGGCGGTCCAGCAGGTCGGCCGCCGCCTTGACGAAGTCAGCCACTTGCGCTTCGGCCCGGCCGGGTTCGACGGCCTCGTTCAGGACTGCACCTGCGCCTTCTCTCGTCAAGGGAAAGTCGTCGTCGTCGCCCAACGCGGCCGCCAGGTCGTACGCCTGACCGGCTCGCTGTGCCGCGACAGCCGCCGCGCTGTGGCGCTGCAGTACCGAATGGGCACCGGAGCGCTCCGCCCCAGCCTCGGCCGCGGCAACGAGCAGAGCCGCGCTCGCCAAGAGAGGCGCTCGACTGCGCAACTCCTCGGCAGCGGCGGCAGGGAAGGGCTCCAGTTCTTGCATCACCGTGAGGAACGCCTCCAAGAGCCCGTCGATTGCGAAGAACGCGTCGGGCAGCACGACCCTGCGCACCACCGAGCAGCTGACGTCGCCCTCGTTCCACTGAACGCCCGCTAGGTCGGCGGCCATGGTGACGTGGCCGCGCAACACCGTGGCGAGGCCGTTGATGCGTTCGCAGGAACGGGCATTGGTCTTGTGGGGCATGGCGGAGGATCCGACTTGGCCCGCACCGAAACCTTCGGTGATGAGTTCCTGCCCGGCCATGAGGCGGATCGTCGTCGCCAGGCTGGCCGGCCCGGTTGCGATCCTGAACAGGCTCGAGACGACGTCGAAGTCCAGCGACCGGGGATACACCTGCCCCACCGCACCGAGCGTGCCGGCGAACCCGAGCCGGGCCGCGACGCCCGCTTCCAGCGCCTCCACCTTCGAGGGGTCGCCGCCGAACAGCCCCAGCAGGTCCGCCTGCGTGCCGACGGGACCCTTCAACCCGCGCAACGGGTAGTCCTCCACCAGAGCCTCGAGGCGGCGGACCGCCTCGACCAACTCCTCGCCCGCGGCGGCGAAGCGGCGGCCGAACGATGTGACCTGCGCCGGGACGTTGTGTGTACGCGCCACCACCGGGACTGCGGCCAACTCGTCGGCCCGCCGCGCCGCGGCGGCGGCGGCGGCGACCGCCTTGGTCAGCACGAGACGCATCGCATCGCGGATCTGCGTCTGCTCGACGTTCTCGGTGACGTCGCGCGAGGTGAGGCCCCAGTGAAGGAACTCGCAGCCCGCCAGCGCGCAGAACTCCTCCAGCCGGGCCATCACGTCGTGGCGCAGGCGGCGCTCCCGGCGGGCGATGGAATCCAGGTCGATGTCCTCGGTGACGGCCCGGTACGCGGCGGGCGCGTCGGTGGGAACATCCAGACCCAACTCGATCTGCCCTTCGAGGACGGCCACCCAGAACTCCCGCTCCCGGCGGACCTTCTCGCGCGGCGACCAGACGGCGCGCATCGCCGCGCCGGCGTAACGCTCGGCCAGCAGGTTCGGGACGGTCACGGCGGCGGCGGCTTCAGGCGGACGAGCTGCCGGCGGCGCGGGCCGACGCCGACGAGCGTGATCGGCACGCCTGCCCGCTCCTCCACGAAGCGAAGGTAGGCGGCGGCTTCGGCGGGAAGGTCCCCCGGCGCCGTGACCTCGGCCAAGGAGGTGCGCCACCCCGGCAGCTCCTCGAGCACCGGCGAGGCCCGGTGCACGTCGGACTGGTGGTACGGCATGTGCTCGGTGCGACGGCCGCCGATGTCGTAACCCACGCACACCTTCACGACATCCTGCGAGTCGAGGACGTCCAGCTTGGTGATCGCTATCTCCGAGAGCGAGTTCAGCCGCACCGCATGGCGCAGCATCACCAGGTCGAGCCAACCCACGCGTCGGCGGCGGCCCGTGTTGGTGCCGAACTCGGCGCCGTCTGCAACGAGCCGGTCCGCCACCTCGCCGTGCACCTCCGCGGTGAACGGGCCAGACCCGACCCTGGTCGTGTACGCCTTGGTGATCCCGATGACCCGGTCGATGTGCCGCGGCCCCACGCCGGCGCCCACGCAGGCGCCCCCGGCGACAGGGTTCGACGACGTGACGAAGGGATACGTCCCGTGGTCGAGGTCTAAGAACGTGGCCTGGGCGCCTTCGAAGAGAACCGGCCGGCCCGCCTCCAGCGCCTCGTGGACCGTCGCCACCGTGTCGGTGACGTACGGCTCCAGAGCCGGGCGGATCTCCTGCAGGTACTTGTCGGCGAGCACCTCGGGGTCGTAGCCGAGCCGGTTGTAGACCTTCGCCAGCAGCGGGTTCTTCTCCCGCAGGGCCGCCTCCAGCTTCTTGGCGAAGATGCCGGCGTCGAAGAGGTCCTGCAGGCGCAGGCCGATGCGGGTCGCCTTGTCGGCGTAGGCCGGTCCGATGCCGCGCTTGGTCGTGCCCAGCTTGCTGGACCCCAAGCGGCGCTCGCTGAGGACGTCGAGCTGCTGGTGGTAGGGGAGGATGAGGTGGGCGTTGCCGGACACTTGCAGCCGCCGGGTGCTGATGCCGCGTGCTTCGAGCATGGCCAACTCGTCGACCAGCACGAACGGGTCGACGACGACACCGTTGCCGATGACCGGCGTGATGTGCTCGTAGAGCACCCCCGACGGGACGAGTTGCAGGGCGAAGGACTCCTCGCCGACCACGATGGTGTGCCCGGCGTTGTGCCCCCCCTGGTAGCGCACGACCATCTCCATCTCGGCCGCGAGCAGGTCCGTGAGCTTGCCTTTGCCCTCGTCGCCCCACTGGGTGCCAACCACCACGGTTGCTCCCACAACGCCCTCCCTCGTGAGCGAACGGCCCGGACCAGCCTACGGTCGCGGCCCGTCGGCGCGCCGTGCCAGCGTGAGCGAGAAGTCGCCGGCGTCGTCCAGCCACTGCGCCAGGACCGTGAAGCCTGCCTCCGCCAACTCCTCGACGACCCCGGCGGGTCGGAACTTGGCGGACACCTCGGTGCGCATGGCCTCGCCGGCGGCGAAGGAGGCGCGCAGGCCGAGGCGTCGCACATGCACGACCTGCGGGCCTTCGGATCGCAGCCACATCTCGACCCGCTGCGCGTCGTCGTCGTAGGTGGCCGCGTGCCTGAACCGCAGCGGCTCGAAGTCGGCGTCGAGGCGGCGGTTGATGACGCGCAGCACGTTGCGGTTGAACGCCGCGGTGATCCCGGCGGCGTCGTCGTAGGCGGCGAGCAGGCGGCTGCGTTCCTTCACCAGATCAGCGCCGAGCAGGAACGTCTCGCCCGGCGAGGACATGGCGGCGATCTCGGCGAGGAACTTCCGGCGCCCAGCTCCGGAGAAGTTGCCGATGGTGCCGCCCAGCAGGGCCACCAACCGGCGCCCCCCGCGGGGGACCGACCGCAAGTCCGCGCCGAACTCGCCCACGACGCCGTGGACGGCCGTGCCGGGATAGGCCTCGGCGGCGGCGGCGGCGGTGGCGCGCAGGGCCGTCTCGTTGACGTCGAAGGGGACGAACGCCTCGAGCGTGCCGGCGGTGGCCATGGCGTCGAGCAGGAGGCGGGTCTTGTCGGAGAAGCCCGAGCCCAGCTCGACGAGGGTCCCGGCCCCGGAGAGCGTCGCGACCGCCGGAGCGACCCGCCGCAGGATCTCGTGCTCGCGGCGCGTCAGGTAGTACTCGCTCAGCCTGGTGATCTCCCCGAACAGCCGGGAGCCCTCGTCGTCGTAGAACCACTTGGGGGGGAGGTCCTTCGGCGCCGACCGGAGCCCCGCGGACACGTCGGCCGCCAGCGCCCGGTCCAGGGCGGCCTCGTCAGTGCAGACGCTGATCGTGTAGCCGTCGTTCCGCCCGCCGGCCGCGGCGAACGCGTCGGAGCGTGCTCCGGGGGCCACAGCGGTGACAGGTCAGCGGCTGTCGCGGGCCAGGCGCAAGCCCGAGAAGTGCCAGCGCGTGCCCGGGGCGAAGAAGTTGCGGTAGCTGGCGCGAACGTGGCCGGCGGGAGTGGCGCAGCAGCCGCCCCGCAGCACCATCTGGTTGACCATGAACTTGCCGTTGTACTCCCCCACCGCCCCCGCCGCGGGCGCGAATCCGGGGTAGGGGCTGTAGGCGCTGGCGGTCCACTCCCAGACGTCCCCGAACAGCTGCGTGAGACCGGCGGCGGCGGCGGGCCGGGGGTGCAGCGCGCCCGATCCCAGCAGGTTCGCATCGTCGGTGCTCGGTCGCGCGGCGCCGCCGGCTGCCGCGGCCTCCCATTCGGCCTCGGTGGGCAGCCGGGCGCCGGCCCAGTGGGCGAACGCATCGGCCTCGTAGTACGAGACGTGGCAGACCGGTTCGTCGGCGCGGACCTCCCGCGGGCCGGCCAGAGTGAACAACTGCCAGGCGCCGGCGCTGAAGTCGTCGCCGGCGCCGGTCCAGTACAGCGGCGCGGACCAGCCCTCCGACTGCGCCGCCGCCCACCCGTCGGACAGCCAGAGGGTGGGCGTCCGGTAGCCGCCGTCGGCCATGAACGCCAGCCAGTCGCCGCACGTGACCGGGCGGCCGGACAGCTCGTACGGCCTGAGCAGGACCTCGTGGCGCGGGCCCTCGTTGTCGAAAGCGAAGGAACCGCCGTCGTGGCCGATCGCGCGGCGGCCGCCGTCGAATCGGATCCAACCGGGCGCGGCCCCGGCGGCCGGCGGGGCCGGCGGCGGGGCCGGGCGGTAGACGGGCTGGGCGGGATTGCAGCTCAGGACGTGCTTGATGTCCATCAACAGGAGTTCCTGGTGCTGCTGCTCGTGGTTCAGGCCCAAGGTCGCAAGGTCCTCCACGGCTTCGGGCGGCGCGCCGGCCAACAGGCGGACCATCGCCTCGTCGACCCGTCTCCGGTAGTCGGCGACCTCGGCGGCGGAGGGGCGGGAGATGATCCCCCGTTGCGGGCGGGGGTGCCGGGGGCCCGCCGCCTCGTAGTAGGAGTTGAAAAGGTAGTGGTAGAGAGGGTCCGCCGGGCAGTAGCCGTCGAGGTGGGGCTTCAGCAGGAACGTCTCGAAGAACCAGGTGGTGTGGGCGCGGTGCCACTTGGTGGGGCTCACGTCGTCCATCGTCTGGACGCACTGGTCCTCCGGCGACAGCGGCGCCGCCAACTGCTCGGTGAGGCCCCGCACGGCCGCGTAGCGCTCAGCGGGGGCGCCGTCCGGCGCCGTCAAGACGGCATTCCCAGGTGCTCACGCGGCGACGGGCCCTTGGTGGCCTCGTCGAATTCCTCCAGAGCGCGGCGCTGGGCCGCGTTGAGCTTCTTGGGAACCACGACCTCCACCGTAACGAGCAGGTCACCGGTTCCGCCGTCGGCCCTCACGCCGCGGCCGCGCACGCGCAGGGTCCGCCCGGACGGGGTGCCCGCCGGCAGGCGCAGCGTCACCGGGTCGCCCTCGAAGGTCGGAACCGCGAGGCGCGCCCCGGAGGCGGCCTCGCTGAAGCTGACGGGAACGGTGAGGGTGAGATGGTCGCCGTCCCGCCCGAACAGCGGGTGGTCGCCGACGCGCACGATCACGTAGAGATCCCCCGGCGGCCCGCCGGCGGCGCCCGCGCCGCCCTTGCCCCGCAGCCGTATCCGCTGGCCGTCATGGACGCCTGCGGGGATCCGGACCTTCGTCTTCGACCGGTCGGACCGCTCGCCGAGGGCCACCTCGGAGGTCACCCCGTTCACCGCCTCGGAGAACGAGAGGGAGAGCTGTGCCTGGTGGTCCGGCCCCCGCTGCGGCCGGTTGCCGCCCGGCGGCGCGCCGAACAGGTTCGCCAGCATGTCGTTCAGCCCGTCGGCGCCGGAGAACTGGAATGAGTGTGTTCCCCCCGGGCCCGCGGCGGTGAACGGGTTGCCGGCGGCGAGGCGGCGGATCTCGTCGTACTGCGCACGCTTGTCGGCGTCGCCGACCACGTCGTAGGCGGCCGAGACCTCCTTGAAGCGCTCCTCGGCACGGGCATCGCCGGGGTTCCGGTCGGGGTGCAGCCGGCGAGCCAGCGAGCGATAGGCCTTGGTGACCTCGTCTGGGGGTGCGTCCGGCGACACCCCCAGGACGAGGTAGTAGTCCTTCTGCAGCCACTCCTGGCGTACGTCGTTCACTGCCTCAGGGGCCTCGGGGCTCGTGCGGGCGGGCGGTCACCCCAGGACGCCGACCACTGCGGGACGCAACACCCGCCCGCTCCAGGCGTAGCCGGTGCGGAGCACCTCGGTCACGATCGGGTCGCCGGGGCTCTCGGCGGCAGTGTGCAGCGCCGCTTCGTGATAGTTGGGGTCGAACGGCTGGCCGGCCGGTGAGATCACTTCCAGACCTCCCTCGGTGAGCGCGTCCAGGAGCGCGCTGTGCAGCGGCCCCACCAACTCGCTGTCGTGGGCGGCGCCAGCCTCGGAGGCGTCCAGGACCGCCAGCAGTCGGGCCGCCAGATCGGCGGCGCCGCGTTCGGCCGCCCCGGCCTGCTGCTCGGCGGATCGGCGGCGGAAGTTGGCGAACTCCGCCTTGAGGCGGGTGAGGGAGTCGAGGTAGCCGGCGCACTGCCCGCAGGCCGGGGAGTCGGGCGGGTCCCCGGCCGGCGCGGGGGAGTCCTCCTCGGCTGCGGGCGCCGCCGTACGGTCCGGCGACGTCCCCTCCGGCGGCTTCCCGTCCGGCGAATGGGCCTCCTCGGGCTCGGCGGCGGCTGCGGGCGGCGACTCGAGGGCCTCGCCGGTGCCCGGCGGCGGGTCTCGCTCGGTCGCAGCCGTCACGAATCCTCCTCGTCGAGGATCTCGGCGTCGATCACATCGTCGCCGCCCGGCGCAGCACCGCCGGCAGCGTCGGCCGCGTCGCCGGTGGCGTCGGAGCTCTGCGTGGCCCGGGCGTACATCGCCGACACGAAGCTCTCGACGGCTTGCTGGAGGTCGTCGGAGGCGGACTCCACGGCGGCGACGTCGTCGCCCTCGAGGGCGCTGCGGGTCGCCTCCATCTTGGCGCGCAGGTCGGCCGCCCCCTCGGCGTCGGCCTCGGCCGCGTCCTCGTCGAGCAACTTCTCGGCGCGGTACACCAGGGAGTCCGCCTGGTTGCGGGTCTCGGCGGCCTCCCGGCGGCGCCGATCCTCCTCCGCGTGCGCCTCCGCGTCGCGCACCATCTTGTCGATCTCGTCGTCCTCCAGCGAGGACTGGCCGGTGATGGTGATGGACTGCTCGTTGCCGGTGGCCTTGTCGCGCGCCGACACGTGGACGATGCCGTTGGCGTCGATGTCGAAAGTGACCTCGATCTGCGGCACGCCCTGCGGCGCAGGCGGGATGTCCACCAGTTGGAACTTGCCGAGCGTCTTGTTGAACTCCGCCATCTCGCGCTCGCCCTGCAGCACGTGGATCTCCACCGACGGCTGGCTGTGGGCGGCCGTCGTGAAGACCTCCGACCGCTTCGTGGGAATGGTGGTGTTGCGGTCGATGAGCCGCGTCATGATGCCGCCCTTGGTCTCGATCCCCAGCGAGAGCGGCGTCACGTCGAGCAGCAGCACGTCGGTGACGTCGCCCTTCAGGACTCCGGCCTGGATGGTGGCGCCGACCGCCACGACCTCGTCGGGGTTGACCCCCTTGTGCGGGCTCTTGCCGGTCATCTCGGTGACGAGCGCGGTGACGGCGGGCATGCGCGTGGAGCCGCCGACCATGATCACGTGGTCGACCTCCTCCGCGGTCAGGCCGGCGTCGCTGAGAGCCCGCTCGAACGGCCGCCGGCAGCGGCCCAGCAGATGTGACGTCATCGACTCGAAGGCGGACCTCGTGAGGGTGTAGTCCAGGTGCAGCGGGCCCGAGGAGGTGGCGGTGATGAAGGGGAGGTTGATCTGTGCCTCCTGCTTCTGGGAGAGTTCGATCTTGGCCTTCTCGGCGGCCTCCTTGAGGCGCTGCAGGGCCATGGGGTCACCGCTGAGATCGACGCCGTGGTCTCCCTTGAAGCGGTCGGCGATCCACTCGATGACCGCCTCGTCCCAGTCGTCGCCGCCCAGCTTGGTGTCGCCGCTGGTGGACTTCACCTCGAAGACGCCATCGCCGATCTCCAGCACCGACACGTCGAAGGTGCCGCCGCCGAGGTCGAAGACCAGCACGGTCTCGTCCGCGTGCTTCTTCTCGAGCCCGTAGGCCAGGGCCGCGGCGGTCGGCTCGTTGATGATGCGCAGCACCTCGAGGCCGGCCACCTGGCCCGCCTCCTTGGTGGCGGTGCGCTGGGCGTCGTCGAAGTAGGCGGGCACGGTGACGACCGCTTGGGTCACCTCCTCGCCGAGGTACGACTCGGCGTCGCGCTTGAGCTTCATCAAGATGCGCGCCGAGATCTCCTGCGGCTTGTACTTCTTGCCATCCACCTCGATGACGGGAACCGTCTCGCCCATGTGGCGCTTCACCGACCGGATCGTGCGGCCCGCGTTGGTGATGGCCTGCCGCTTGGCGACCTCGCCGGCGAGCACCTCGCCGCCGGCGGCGAACGCCACGATCGACGGCGTGGTGCGCGCCCCCTCGGCGTTGGCGATGACGGTGGGGTCGCCGCCCTCCATGACGCTCACCACCGAGTTGGTCGTGCCCAGGTCTATACCGACTGCCTTGCCCATACTGCGTTACCTCTCCGAAGTGCTTTCGACGGTCCTCGCGCCGGACCGGCGAAACTCTGATGTTTCGCGGCGCGTCCTGCCTCGTCGCGAAGCAGGCTACCGAGGCCCGGTTCGCCTGCCGTTCGCCTAGAAGGCGCCCGCCGGAGGACCGGACAACAGGTTCAACAACGGAGGACGCCGAAATCTTCCCGCCGCTGCGGTGCCCCCGGAACGGGCCGCCTGCTCGCCGGCGGCGGGCGCTGGAGGACCGGGCGCGCGCCGGGCGGCGCGGCCGGAGCACTCGGTAGGGTCATCGGCGGCGGACGGCCGGCGGTCGTCCCCGGAGACTCGCCTCGCGGACGGGCCGATGACACCCAACCTGATCCTGCTCCGTCACGGACAGAGCACCTGGAACCTGGAGAACCGCTTCACCGGCTGGTACGACAGCCCTCTCTCGCCGCAGGGCCGCGAGGAGGCCGTCGCCGCCGGGCGGGCGCTGGCAGCAGCCGGGATCCGCCCCGAGGCGGCCCACACGTCCTTGCAGAGCAGGGCCATCGACACCTGCACGCTGGCCCTCGCCGAGGCGGGTCGCGAGGACATCCCCCTGCGGCGGCACTGGCGTCTCAACGAGCGGCACTACGGCGACCTGACCGGACTGGACAAGGCCGAGACAGCGGCCCGCCACGGCGCCGAGCAGGTCAGGCTGTGGCGGCGCAGTTTCGCAACCGCGCCGCCGCCGATCCGTCCCGACAACCCGTGGAACCCCGCCGCCGATCCCCGCTACGGCGACCTGGCGGCCGGCGAGATGCCCCGGTGCGAGTCGCTGGCCGACGTGCTCGCCCGCCTGCTGCCCTACTGGGAGGGGCCGCTGGGCGCCGACCTGCGGTCCTACCGCTGCGTGCTGGTGGCGGCCCACGGCAACAGCCTGCGGGCGTTGGTCAAACACCTCGAGGACGTCCCCGACGCCGGCATCGCCGGCGTGGAGATCCCCACCGGGGTCCCGATCGCCTACGACATCGGAGCGGACATGCGGCCCGCCCGGCGCGCGGACCTGACCGAGCGTTTTGTGGCTATCCGCTGACCTGCGGCTACGCTGCCCGCGTCGTTTTCGCCGTTTGGGCGGGAGCGGCGCGCATTCGACCGGGGCGACCGATGCGGCCTCGAAGAACATATGGGAGAGAGCCATGCGTGGGAGTATTGGAGTTCGGAAGCGCTGGCTGCTGGCGCTGTTGGGGATAATGCTGGTCGCAGCCTCGTGTGCTGCCGACGACGGCGCCTCCGACACCGCTGCCGGCGCGATGGCCGAGGCGCAGGGCGCGCAGTCCGACGCCGAGGTTGCACTGGCGGACGCGCAGGCCGCCGCCGCCAAGGCGCGGGAAGCGCAGGCCGCCGCCGACGAGGCAGCCGCCGCCGCGGCGCTGGCGCAGGCCACCGCCGAGGGCAACCAGGCGGCCGTGGCGCAGGCCGAGGCCGACCTGGCCGCCGCCCAGGCCGCCGCCGAGGAAGCCCGCTCGGACGCCGCCGCCGCCCAGGTCGAGGCCGACGAGGCGCGCGGGGCAGCGGAGGCCGCCGCGGAGGCCGCGGCAGAAGCCGAAGCCGCGGCGACCGCCCCGGCGCCGATGGAAGAGGAGGAGCTCATCCTCACCGTCGGCGTGCCCGGCGACATCCAGACGCTGGACCCGTGCTGCACCAACTTCATCCGCGGCCACGAGGCCCAGCTGATCGTCTCCGACCCGCCGGTCATCCACCCGGTCGTGGACCAGGACGGTGCCCTCGTAGCGGTGGCCGACGATCTGCTGCCGCTCTACTTCGAGTCTTGGACCGAGAGCGACGACGGGCTCACCTACACGGTCAAGATCCGCGAGGGCGTGACCTTCGACGACGGCACCGAGGTCGACGCCGAGATCGTGCGCTTCTGGGTGGACCGGAACCTCAACACGCCCGGCGGCGGCGCCTGGCTGCTCAACAACATCGCCTTCATCACCGAGCCGCCCGAGGTGATCGACGAGTACACCGTGCAGTTCACGACCAACGCGCCGAGCCCGATGGTGATGCAGCAGTTCTACATGACCTCCTCGGTGCCGGTCGACCCGAAGGTGGTCGAGAAGTACGCCACCGAGGACGACCCCTGGGCGATCGAGCACTTCCAATCCAACGTCGAGAACTCCAGCGGCCCCTACCGGATCGCCAGCTGGCTGCCGGACCAGGAAGTCGTGTTCGAGAAGCGCGACAACTACTGGGGCGAAGAACGGGCCTACGACAAGATCATCTGGAAGATCATCCCGTCCAACGCCGAGCGCGTGCAGCTGCTGAGCGCCGGCGTCATCGACGTGGCCATCGGCCTCGGCACCGAGGACTTCGCCGCGCTCCAGGGAGTGGACGGCGTGGTCGTGCAGCGCTTCCCGTCCAAGAACGAGGCCTATGTGGGCATGACCAACGGCATCGCCCCGTTCGACAACGTGCTGATGCGCCAGGCGGTGTCCTACGGCATCGACTACGACGACATCCTCACCAACGTCTACAAGGGCGAGGCGCAGCGCCTCTACGGCCCCATCCCCAACGGCTCCGCCTTCACCCTCGGCGACCAGGTCGGCTACACGCGTGACACCGACCGCGCCATGGAGCTGCTGGACGAGGCCGGCTACGACGGCACCCCAGTGACCCTGTCGATCGACGCCGCCAAAGGCGAGCACGAGCTGATCGCCGTGCGCGTCCAGTCGCACCTGGACGAGGTTGGAATCCCCGTGGAGATCGAGGTGCTGACCGCGGCGGTGTTCGCCGAGCGCAAGGTGAACAATGAGTTGCAGATGTTCGTGGACGAGTTGCTGGCGTGGATCGACGATCCCAACTACCAGCTGTCCCTCAGCCTGCAATCGGGCGTCTTCGGCAACTACGCCGACTACAGCAACGAGCGCGTCGACGAGATCATCCGCGATGGCTGGGCCGAGAAGGACCCGGCGGCCCGCCGGGCCATGTTCGAGGAGGCGCAGCGCATCATCACCACCGAAGCCCCGTGGGCGTTCCTGGCGCAGCCGGACTACAAGATCGCCCTGCGCGACAACATCGGGGGCTTCGCGCTCTACCCGAACGAGATCCCGCGGCTGGCGGACCTGTACCCACTGGACCAGTAACCCCGCGGCGCGGGCGTGAGCCTGCGCCCCGCTGATGTAGCGAGCGGCGCCCCGCCGGCACTCACCGCCGGCGGGGCGCCGCCGTTGGGGGCCGGACCTCGGCGACGGCACGGCCCCCGACCCGCACGCCGACCGGCGCTAACATCTGCCCGCCGGTTCGTCCGGCGATTCGTTCAATCACCGGGCGCCGGAGCGGCGCCGCTCACACGAGGGGGAGAACTCATGCGTGAACTCGTACGAATCCGCGGCCGCTGGTTGGTGGCACTGCTGGGAGTGATGCTGATCGCAGCCTCCTGCGCCGCCGACGACGGGGCCGCCGACACCGCTGCGGACGCCATGGCCGAGGCGCAGGCCGCCGAATCCGACGCCGGCGTGGCGCTGGCCGACGCCCAGGCCGCGGCCGCCAAGGCGCGGGAGGCGCAGGCCGCAGCCGATACCGCAGCCGCCGCCGCGGCGCTGGCGCAGGCCACCGCCGAAGGCAACCAGGCGGCCGTGGCGCAGGCCGAGGCCGACCTGGCCGCAGCCCAGACCGCCGCCGAGGAAGCCCGCTCGGACGCCGCCGCCGCGCAGGCCGAGGCCGACGAGGCCGCAGAGGCCGCCGCGGCGGCCGTGGAGGCAGCGGAGGCAGCGGAGGCGCAGGCACCAGCGCCGGAGGCCGAGGAACGCGTCCTGGTGGTGGGTGTCCCGGGCGACATCGAGACTCTGGACACGTGCTGCGCCAACTTCATCCGCGCCCACGAGGCACTCGAGCTGGTGTACGAGCCGCCTGTCCTGCACCGCACCGTGGAGCAGAACGGCGCCCTCGTCGGCGCGGCGGGCGACCTGATGCCCCGCTATTTCGAGTCCTGGGAGGCGCACCCCGACGGGCTCACCTACACAATCAAGGTTCGCCCGGGCGTCCTCTTCGACGACGGCACGGAAGTCACCGCCGAGACGGTGCGCTTCATGACCGAGCGGAACCTCAACACGCCCGGCGGGGCCAACTGGCTGCTGCGGAACATCGCCTTCATCCAAGAGCCGCCGGAAGTGATCGACGAATACACCCTGCGGTTCACCTCCAGCGAGGCGAGCCCCATGGTGATGGAGCACTTCTACATGACATCCTCGGCGATCATCGATCCCAAGATCGTCGAGAAGTACGCCACCGAGGACGACCCGTGGGCCATGGAGCACTTCTCCCGCAACGTGGAGAACGCCAGCGGCCCGTACCGCCTCGTCAGCCGGACCGCCGACCAGGAAGTCGTCTTCGAGGCGCGCGAGAACTATTCGTTCGAGCCGCAGGCCTACGACAAGATCATCTGGAAGATCATCCCCTCCAACGCCGAGCGTGTGCAGCTGCTGAAGGCGGGCGTCATCGACGTGGCCATCGCCCTCGGCACCGAGGACTTCGCCGCCCTCGAGGGCGCCGAGGGTGTGAACGTGGAGCGGTTCCCGTCCAAGAACCTGGCCTACATGGGCTTGGGCAACAAGCTCGCCCCGTTCGACGACAAGACCGTGCGCCAGGCCGTGTCCTACGCCGTGGACTACGACGACATCCTCGACAACGTCTACAAGGGCGAGGCGCAGCGCCTCTACGGCCCCATCGCCCCCGGCTCGTACTCGAGCCTGGGCGACAGCATCGGCTACCGGCGCGACCTCGCCAAGGCGCAGGAACTGCTGGACTCCAGCAGCTACGACGGGTCCACAGTCGTGCTGTCGATCGACTCGGCCAAGGGTGAGCACGAGCTGATCGCGGTGCGCATCCAGGCGCACCTCGCGGAGATCGGCATGGACGTGGAGATCGAGAAGCTGCCCTCGCCGGTGTACGCCGAGCGCAAGGTCGGCGAGAACCGGATGCAGATGTTCATCGACGAGGGCCTGCCCTGGATCGACGATCCCAACTACACCTTGTCGGTGTTCATGCTGTCCGGCGTCTTCGGCAACTACGCCCAGTACGAGAACGAGCGCGTCGATGAGATCATCAACGACGGCTGGGGCATCCTGGACCGCGACGAGCGGGCCGCCACCTTCGAGGAGGCCCAGCGCATCATCACCGACGACGCCCCGTGGGTGTTCCTGGCACTGCCCGACTACAAGATCGCCATGCGCGACACGGTCGAGGGCTTCGTGCTGTACCCCAACGCCATCCCACGCCTCGCCGGCCTGAGACCGGCGGGGTAAACGGCCAACCGGGCGGCGGGCACTCCCACCGCCCGGAGCGACAAGCGAGCGGCGCTCCGTCCGGCCCCCGAGGGCTCGGGCGGGGCGCCGCCGCCGTTGGCGGCCGGGTCAGCGGCACGCCCGGCTGCTGCAGGGCGGGACACGGTGTCAGCTCGACCTCTGCCACTACTCCGCCGAGGACCGGGCGCAGCGCCGATCCCTGCCGCCCGGGCAGTGAAGCGCCGCCAAAGGCCGGTTGGGCCAAGATCCCAACAAAACTTGTCTTTCAAGTCTGTAATCCCAAGTCTCGAGCTCAAAACTTGGGATTGGCTCAGGAGTTGGGAAGTTAGACGCGCAATATGGCCGACCTGTACACGTGGAGGACGAGCCTCACTGGCCGAGTGTCGGCCCCTTCGGTTCCTGTAGCGGCAGACTCTCCGGTGGATCGATTCCCGAGCCCCAGTGCTGCGCTCCGAAGAGCGCCGCGGACTCCTTCGCCGTGTCCTCCATCCAGGCCCGATCGAGATTCGACTCCGGATGATCCTCGAAGTACGAATCGATCAACATCAACAGGTCGTCCTCGGTCGTGAACCCGGTCTCGTCCATCAATAGCAGGATGTCGCTCACGTCCTTGTCGCGACCGGCGTTGAGCTTCAGCAGGAGCATCGTCACCGGTTCCATGACCCGGAGGACCAGCCGGCGGCCCTCGTACAGCGGCTCGGGCTGGAGGTCGAACGCCGGGAGCCCGAACTGGGCGACGGCATTGTTCAGCCACCCCCGGTCGAGCCCTTCGCGTTCCGCCACGACGGCGACCGCCGCCGCCAGGTCGGGGGGCAGCGACGCCTCGTACACGTCGATGTCCTCCGACAGCCGCCCGGGCGCGATCTGCATCATGGCCACCGCTCCGCCGACAGCGACCTCGACTGGGGGACCGTCGGGCATCGCCGCGTCAACGGCGGCGGCGAGTTCGAGAACCCGGGCGAGCGAGAAGCCGACGCTGCCGCTCACCGCTGCCCCGCGGGGCGCCGCATGCCGTGCACGCGAACGCACATGATGTGGTCCCCGCGGAACCACACACGATGGTGCGCGCAAGCCCTAGGAGCGCTGCTGCGGAACGCGGCGGACGCTTCGCCGACACCGTAGACGCGGACGTCCTCGTGCCACGTGTGCGCCCAGACCCAGTCCGGCACGCCGACGCCGTCCCGATCGCAGAGCGCGTGCACCGTCGCGGCGACCCGGACGAGATCGAGACGGTTCGGCCCGCTCGGGGGCGCCGCACACATCGCGGGGCGGCGCTCGGGGTGCAGCGCCCAATGATTCACGAAACTCGACAGCGCGGCGATCCTCGATCCCTGCCCCGCAGACATCGGCGCGGGAAGATGCGCCGCGGTCAGCGGCTCGCCCCGTCGGCGCGGCGGCCCGGCGGCGCCGGCCGGCGGCGGGGGTGCGCCCCCATCGAGGACCGCGCAGAGTTCCCGCATCCGGGCGCGCATCGCGACCGCGCCCGCGCCCCGTTCGGCCGCGGCGACCTCCCACAAGGCGTCGGCGCGCAAGCGCTCCAGATGATCGGCGCGTCGCGCCGTCACGCGGAGCGCCTCCGGCCACGCCAACTCCGCGCAGACATCGAAATTCATGACCGCCTCGAGGTAGGTGACCTCGAGGGGGCTCAGTCCGCGGCGACCGCCGTTCGCGCGCGGCCGCAACACCAGCCCAGCGTGGGGACGGCGCACACTCGGCTCTCCGACCACAGCGACCTCCGCGACGGACCTCACCGCATGGGTCAACCACCCCGCTGCCTTGCCCGCCTGATGGCCGGCCAGTCCGCAACCCTCGCCGGCGATCGCTCGCGCCATGTCCAACTGCCCCGGACCCCTCCCCCCGCCGCGCGCGGGCTTCCAGTACAGATTCGGGCCCACACGCCAACACGCCGCCGCCGCGTGCGGCTTCGCGGACTCACGCGACAGATAGGCGTAAACCGCTCCGCGGCTCGCCCCGGGCACATCGCCGGAGCGGAAGCACGTCCCCTCGGGGACCTGCTCCAACCACTCGCGCTGAACACTCACCCCCGACACCGACCGTAAGGATAACACTGGCCGATCCGGCCAGGATCCTCACACCCCGATCAGCGGCGGCCAAAGCGGAGGCGGCGGCGCGAGGGCTTGACAGGGGCCGCTGCAGGTTGTTGCCCGTCGGCGGCCAGGGCCTCGGCGGGGCTGAACGGGGGTGCGCTGGAGGACTGGACCGGCTCGGGGAGTTGGGAGACGACGCCGGTCACGCCGGGGACACGCTGGAGCAGGACAGCCTCGATGCCAGCGGTGAGGGTGACCATCGACAGCGGGCAGGTGCGGCAGGCACCGATCATCTCGACCTCCACGACGCCATCGGGGCGGACGCCCAGCAGGGTGAGGTCACCGCCGTCGGACTGCAGGGCGGGGCGCACGAAGTCCAGCGCCTCGGCCAGGAGGTCCATGTCGACTGGCGGGTCGGGGGAGCAGCCCTCCTCGGGAGCGTCAACCACGGTCAGCAGTGTGCCCCGCAGCCGCCTGAACGCACACACCGAGCCGCCGGGCGCTGGATTCCGGCCTCCGACGGAATGGCGAGCGATCCGCCGGCACTGATCTAGAACACCTCGATCCAGGTTCCGGCCCCGGCCTCCAGCGCTAGGTCGTAGACCAGCGCCGCGCAGGCGGCGTCGAGAGCGGGCATACCCATGTGGGTCATGATCGTGCGCTCGCCGGGGTCTTCCCTCCCCGGGCGGCGGCCACCCAGGATCTCGCCGGCGATGTCGGCGTGGATGTCCTCTCGGGAGAGTTCTCCCCCCTGCAGCCCGCCGATGCGGCCCACCTCCTCGCCGGTGATCCACTCCAGGTCTCGCCCGTACCAGCCCACCACCCACTTGTCGAAGGCTCGGGCGCACGCCGGGTCCACGTCCCGGAACCCCGTCGCGGCGCACACGTGGGCACCCGCCGGGATCCACGGCTCCATGAGCACCGGCCGCAGTGCCGTGGTGACCACGCAGGTGACGTCCGCGTCGGCGACGGCCACCTCGACGCTCGACGCCACGCTCGCCTCGACGCCGAAGCGCTCCGCGGCCTCCGCCGCGAACCGCGCCGCCGCGGCCTCGTCGATGTCGAATGCCGCCACGTGTGCAAGGTCGAAGAGCTCGGCGAGCAGCCACAGGTGGGTGCGTCCCTCGTTGCCGCAGCCGATGATCGCCAGCCGGCTGCTGTCGGAGCGGGCCAGGAACTTGGCCCCCACGGCGGCGTGGCCGCCGGTGCGCATGTTGGTGACCGAGGTTCCGTCCACCAGTGCCAGCGGCATCCCCGTGTCGGCATCGGTCACCAGGTCAAGCGCCGAGATGGCCGGCAGGTCTCGTCGAGGGTTCTTGGACCAGCTGCTCAGCCACTTCACCGCCGCTCGCTCGATGGGGCGGATGAGTGCCGGGAAGGCCTGCACCACGCCGTAGCCGAAGGGAGGCTCGGGGCCGGGCGCGGTGCGGTCATGCACCCACAGGTTCACCGGGTTGGTCTGGTCGACCTGCCCCTCTCCCACCCAGGCGAACGTGTCGAGGACCCGCTGCAGGGTCGCCGCCGGCGTGAGCAGCTCCTCCACCTCCCGGCGGGAGACCACCAGGATCTCTCCGGGGGCTCGCTGCGGGTCTGTCACGGACCCGCCTCGGGTCCCCCGGCACTGGATTCCGGCCGACGCCGGAATGACGGGACGCGGACACGGGCCGGGGCGGTCACAACTCGGCCTCCATGGCGGCCAGCGCCTTGGCGGCTTCGCCGATTCGCTCGACGGCGTAGTCCGGCAGCGGCCCGTAGGGCTTGCGCGGCAAACCGGGGCGAGCGCCGCCCAGTTCGGAGACGGCCTTCAGGTAGCCGTGCTCGTAGCTGAGCATCAGCGGCATGTCGGGCCGGCGGATCGACGCCGAGACCTGCTGCAGAGCCTCGAAGGCGCTCCGCACCCACGGGTCGTTGTGGTTGCCCCGCCGGCATTCGTCGACAAAGCGGGCGGCGGTCCGCATCCCCGCCCAGCAGAAGATGCCCGTGGCGCCGACGGCACCGAGCATCGAACCGTGGAAGAACGCCGGATCGTTGCCCGTGAAGACGTTCACACGGTCACCGATGGTCAGCAGCACCTGGTCGAAGTGCGGCAGGGCCGTGTTGGACTCTTTGATGGCCTTGATGTTGGGCGCCTCCAGCAGCCGCTCCCACATGTCCACCGAGATGTTCACGCCGTTCAGCGGCGAGTAGTTGTAGAGCATCAGCGCCATGTCGCCGTCCAGCGACTCCGCCACCTCCACGAAGAAGCTCATGGCCCACTCCGGCGTCGGCGGCAGGGCGAAGGGGGCGGCCAGCATCGAGCCGTCGGCACCGCAGGCCTCGGCGTAGCGGGCCCGGCGTATGGCCTCCTGCTGGTAGCTGGCCGTGGAGCCCACGACGACGGCCAAGCCTCCTTCGTGGCCTGCGGCCACGGCGGTCTCGCACACGGCGTCGAACTCCGCCTGCGAGACGCTGGTCATCTGACCCATCGAGCCGAAGACGATGCAGCCCGGCGCCCCGGACGCCGCCACCAGGCCGATGCTGTGACGCACGCCGTCCAGGTCGATCTGCTGGTCGGTGTCGAGGCTGAGAGGGATCAGCGGCAGCAGCCCCTCGAGCGGTTTGCGGATGAACTCAGGCATCTCTCTCCTCCGATGTCAGGCGCCGGTAGACGTCGCGCAGTTCATCGCAGCGCCGGGCGAGGTCGTCGAACTCCACCGCCTCGCAGCGGTAGCCGAGGTTCTCCATTGCAGCACAGGACTCCGCGGTGTACACGACCGTCCCGTCGTCGGTGATCCGCTCGATGCCGTCGAAACGGGCCGCGCCGTCGTTGATGGCCACTGCCTCCGCCTCCTCGAGGCCTGGCGGCAGCCGCAACTCGATGCGGCCGGAGCCAACCACCGCCGGGTAGCCGCCGGGCAGCCCCATCGGCGCGGACACGTGGGTCGACAGCGGCGCGGCGCCCACCAGGGCGAGGGCGTTCTTCACGGCGGAGCCGGCGTAGAGCGAGTTCGGCAGTTCGCCGTGCCAGTTGACCACCTCGGGCCAGGTCGACAGTGCCGCGGTCAGGTCCACATGGTCGGTGGCGTCGACACCGTCGATGGTCAGCCGGAAGTGGTGCGGCACAACGGTTCCACGGGTCAGCAGAGCGTGCGAGCCGACGAGCGAAACGTCGATGTCCGCCGCCAGCCGGCCGGACGTGGCCATGACGTAGCGCAGCACGCGCGCGGCGCAAACCTCCAGATTGCCCGCGCCCGCCGACGGGCCGTGGCCGAAGCGCCTCCAGATTGCCACGTTGACGACGTCGGGAAAGGAGGCGTTCACGACGTGCGTGTCGATTCCGGCCAACTCGACGGCCCGCATCAACTGCGCGGCGGGCCAAAGCTGCCACGGCAACCACATCCCGAAGGTGGCAGCCCTGACCTCGGCGCGCCGGGCGGGATCGAGGGCCGCGCTGTTGAGGATCCGCGGCGACTGCACCGTGGCGGAGTGGACGATGGCGTCGGGACGAACCTCGGCCAGCAGCCGCGCCATCGCACCCTCGTCGGCCAGGTCGACCTGGCGGTGCTCGAAGTGCTTGGTGTGGCCTTCGATGGCGGAGCCCAGCATGGCGATGGTGGTCAAGGAGGGGCCCTGCCAGGGGCTGCGCTTGACCGTGACGATGCGCTCGACACCCGGGGTGCGCGCCAGGAACTCCAGCGCCCAACCGCCGAGGGCGCCCACCCCGGACACCAGAACGGTGGTCACGGGCGGCTCAGCGGGCGGGGCAACGGTTGCGGTTCGCCACGACCGATCTTCATACCACGCGAACGCCGCGAGGCGGCAATGCACCACCGGGAACCCACACCGAGCACCAACGCGAGGTCGGGGGTGGAGGGGGGCGATTCGCGACGCCTCCGCAGTCGAAGGAGCGAACGACCACCTCCACCACCGACCGGACAACCACCGCATGGATTCCGGCCTCCGCCGGAATGACCAGGAAACGAGGGCGGGGGTGGAGAGACACACGAACCGCCGGAGCTACTTAGACCCGGAGCTACTTAGACTCAGTCCTCGCCGTGGCGAAACCCGCGGCCCGCCGGTGCCCGAGAGGAGATCCATCACCATGAACGCCGCAGCCACGCCCGGACAGCCTCTGAGCGAGAAAGCCATCGCCCGCGCCAAGGCCAAGACCTTCGCCGTGCTCTCGACCCTGCTGCCGGACGGGCAGCCGCAGAACCACGTCATGTGGGTGGACACCGACGGCACCAACCTCATCATGAACACCGAGGTGCACCGCCGCAAGTACCGCAACGTGGCGGCCGATCCGAGGGTCACGATCCTGCTCCCCGACAACGAGAACCCCTACATCTTCAGCGAGGTGCGAGGCCGGGTGACCTCGGAGATCCGCGGCCCGCAGGCCCGGGAGAACATCGAGGAACTGGCCATGAAGTACATGGGCACCGCCTACCCGGCGCCGATCCAGTCCGAGCGGGTCATCTTGATCATCACCCCCGAGCGGGTCTACGACCACGAGCGTCCCTGAACGGCCTCGAACGCCCGGCGCCGGCAGACCGCACCGGGAGCGCCGCCGCTTCGGGCCACGACCCTTCCAGCGAGGAGAACAGCATCATGCAGGTATCACTTGTGACCGGCGCCGCCAGCGGCATCGGCGCGGCCACCGCCCGGCGACTCGCGGCACGCGGCGACGCCGTGGTGTGCGCCGACCTCGACGGCGAGGGCGCCGCGGCGACCGCCGGCGGCCTCAGCGAGGCGATGCCCTTCACGCTCGACGTGGCCGACGAGGCCGCCACCGCAGCCATGGTGGAGGCCACCCTCGAACGCTTCGACGACCTGCACAACGTCGTGGCCTGCGCCGGCATGGAACTGCACGGCCACAGCCTCGACTTCCCGGTGGAGGATTTCCGCCGGACCGTGGACGTGAACCTCACCGGCTGCTTCCTCACCGCCCAGCACACCGCACGGGCGATGCGCGACAAGGGTCACGGCGGCTCGATCGTGCTGATCGGATCGATCAACTCGAAGATCGCCCTAGGCAACTTCGCCGCCTACGTGAGTTCCAAGGGTGGCGTGCTGATGCTCGGCAAGGGCCTCGCCCTGGACTTCGCCGAACACGACATCAGGGTGAACGTCATCGGCCCGGGCGTGATCAACACCCCCATGAGCGCCAACAGCATCGCCGATCCCGAGCGGGGGGCGTTCCTGATGTCCAAGACGCCGCTGGGCCGCCCCGGCGAGCCCGAGGAGATTGCCGAGGTGGCGGCCTTC
>LXNI01001345.1_pt1 | contig 21896 bp, 18 predicted proteins | sample 809091 | NCBI WGS metagenome assembly LXNI01 (sample SAMN04870527, study PRJNA318959) | sponge metagenome | biome: 01000161; feature: marine sponge reef; material: water | host: Sarcotragus foetidus | place: Greece: Milos, Mediterranean Sea | collected 2013-05-29 | depth 5-7 m | reverse complement strand
TCGCTACAAAATGATCGAAAAACCCTTGCCTGTGAGGACCGGCCCACCTACGATCGAGGCATGGACCGGCACCTGCACGGAACACGGGAGCGCGTGCTCGCTTATGTCGTGGAAAACCACGGCGCGCGCGTGGAGGAAGTGGCGGATGCGCTTGGCGTGAAGGCCGCGGCGATCCGGCGCCACCTCGACCATCTTCGTGGCGACGAACTCATCGAGTCGCGCCCGGTGAAGCAGGCGACGGGCCGTCCCTTCCTGAGCTGGTACCCGACGGCCAAGGGGGCCGGCGAGGCGCCGCCCGCCTATGCCGACCTGTTCGCGCGGGTGCTGGGGTGGCTGGACAAGGAGCACATCGACGAGGCCGTGGCGACTGGCGTTGCGGCCTCGCTCGCCGAGCGCCACCGCGACGAGGTCGAGGGGAGCGCCAGCGGCGAGGATCGGGTGGAGCACGTGACGGAGAGCCTTCGAAGCGAGGGCATCCTGGAGACGTGGCGGGCGGAAGCGGACGGCTTCCACCTGGTGAATTCGTGCTGCCCGTATCCGCAGGCGGCCGAGCTTTCGCGGCTGCCGTGCGAGGCAGACCGGCGGGCGATCAGCCTGCTGATGGGCAAGGACGTGGAGCAAATCGAGCGTATCGTGGACGGCTCGCCCTGCTGCGAATACCTCGTGCAAATTCAAGAAGACCCGTTTGCATCGCCCCAGGCGGCGACGGGGGAACAAGAAGGCGCCGCCGTGGGCGACGCCACCGAAGGGAACGCATGACCGAAGCACCGCTTCTCGAAATCGATGCCCTGCGCGCCGACGTGGCGGGCACGGAGATCCTCAAGGGGTTGAACCTGACGGTTCGCCCGGGCGAAGTGCACGCCATCATGGGGCCCAACGGCTCCGGCAAGAGCACGCTCGCGAACACGCTCATGGGCAACCCGCGCTACGCCGTTACCGGCGGCGAGGTTCGCTTCCTGGGCGAGACGCTCGACGGGATGGCTCCCGACGAGCGGGCGCGGCGCGGCCTCTTCCTCGCCTTCCAGTACCCGGTCGCGGTACCGGGCGTGACGGTCGTGAACTTCCTGCGGCAGGCGGTCAACGCCGTCCGCGGGGAGGAAGTGCCGGTACGGGAGTTCCGGCAGGAGCTCTTCGCGAAGATGGAGCTGCTGAAAGTCGACCGCGACTTCGCGCGTCGCTACCTGAACGACGGGTTCAGCGGCGGCGAGAAGAAGCGCGCGGAGATGCTGCAGCTGGCGATGCTGCAGCCGCGCATGGCGGTGCTGGACGAGACGGACTCGGGGCTCGATATCGACGCCCTGCGGACCGTTGCGGACGGCGTCAATGCGCTGATGAACGAAAACATGGGCCTGCTGCTGATTACGCACTATCAGCGGCTGCTCAACTACATCCAGCCACAGTTCGTACACGTGCTGATCGACGGGCGCATCGTGCGCTCAGGCGGCCCTGAGCTCGCGCATGAGCTCGAGGAGAGCGGGTACGACACCATCGAAGCGGCCGCCTCGACGGCCTAGGGAGACGATCCATGACCTCCACACCGGAACAACTGGTCCGCGAGGACGGCTACAAGTGGGGCTTCCACGACGAAGAGGAGGCGCTGTTCAAGGCGAACAAGGGCCTGACGCCGGAGATCGTCTCCATGATTTCGGAGATGAAGGACGAGCCGCAGTGGATGCGGGACTACCGGCTGGACGCGCTTGAGCGCTTCAACGAGATGGAGAACCCGCCCTGGGGCACGGACCTCCTCGAGACGATCGACTTCGACAACATCCACTACTTCGTGCGCGCGACCGATCGGGATGAGCGCTCCTGGGACGACGTGCCCGACTACATCCGGGACACATTCGACAAGCTGGGCATCCCCGAGGCGGAGAAGAAGTTCCTCGCCGGGGTGGGCGCGCAGTACGACTCCGAGGTGGTCTACCACAACATCCGCGAGGACCTGGAGAAGCTGGGCGTGGTCTTCCTGGGGATGGACCAGGCGCTGGCCGAGCACGAGGACATCGTGAGGGAGTACTTCGGGACGGTCATTCCCTCCGGCGACAACAAGTACGCGGCCCTGAACAGCTCCGTCTGGTCGGGCGGGTCGTTCATCTACGTGCCCAAGGGCGTGAAGGTGGACATTCCCCTGCAGGCCTACTTCCGCATCAACACGGAGAACATGGGGCAGTTCGAGCGGACGCTGATCATCGCGGACGAGGGCAGCCAGGTTCATTATGTCGAGGGCTGCACCGCTCCCACGTACAGCAGCGACTCGCTGCACAGCGCGGTGGTGGAGATCATCGTGAAGAAGGGCGCGCGCGTCCGCTACACGACCATCCAGAACTGGTCGAACAACGTCTTCAACCTCGTCACGAAGCGGGCGGCGGCCTACGAGGACGCGGTGATGGAGTGGGTCGACGGCAACCTCGGCTCGAAGCTCACGATGAAGTTCCCGAGCGTGTTCCTGATGGAGCCGGGGGCGCACGGCGAGATCCTCTCGCTGGCATTCGCGGGCGAGGGACAGCACCAGGACGCGGGCGGCAAGGTGGTCCACATGGCCCCCGACACGACCTCCACGATCGTGTCGAAGTCGCTGAGCAAGGACGGCGGGCGCACGAGCTACCGCGGTCTGCTGAAGGTCTACGAGGGCTGCGACAACGTGCGCTCGAGCGTGCGCTGCGACGCCCTGCTGCTCGACGAGGAGTCGCGGTCGGACACCTACCCAACGATGGAGGTGGACGCGCCGGACGTGTCGATCGAGCACGAGGCGTACGTCTCCAAGCTGAGCGAGGAGCAGCTCTTCTACCTGCAGAGCCGCGGGCTGAGCGAGGACGCCGCCGCCAAGATGATCGTCAACGGCTTCGTGGAGCCGATCGTGAAGGAGCTGCCGATGGAGTACGCCGTCGAGCTCAACCGGCTGATCGAGCTGCAGATGGAAGGCGCCATCGGCTAGGACCGGCAGACACGAACGCCGCGTGAGGCGGAGCCGGAGACGGCGGCCGTCCGCGCGTAGCGCGCCAAGAGGAGTGCGAACCGCATGACATCAGCCCCAAGCACAGCCGCCACGGCGCTCACGGCCGAGGCGAGCCGCGCCCTCGGCGAGGCGCTCGGCGACAGCGCGTCCGTCGCGGCATTGCGCGCGAGCGGGCGCGACGCGCTGGACCGGGCGGCGATGCCCTCTCCGGCGATCCAGCGACCCTGGAAGTATGTCGACCCGGCGGCCCTGGAGCTCGACGGGTTCGCACCACTGAGCGCCGCGATGGCAGCCACGAGTGACACGGCAGCAGTCGACGGGTTGACGATCGCGGGCTTCGAGGAGGCCGGCGAGGATGCGCTCGGGCGGCTGGGCGAGGCGGTAGGGGTCGCTGGCGACCGGCTGTCGGCGCTTCATTACGCCTTCCTGCAGGGCGGCGTGCTGGTCCAGACGAAGGCGAACGCGGAGATCGCGGAGCCGGTGCGGTTCACGCGCGAGTTCACGGAGGCGGGGGCGCTGGCGACGCCGCACACGCTGGTCGTGGCGGGTGCGAACAGCCGCCTGACCCTGATCGAGGAGTACCGCTCCAGCGACGACGTGATGGCCGTGCTGCCGGCGGTCGAGCTGCTGGTGGGGCCGGGAGCGGTCGTGAGCTACATCTCGCTGCACCGCTGGGGGGCACGCACGCGCGTGTTCGCCGAGCAGCGGGCGGTCACGGAACGGGACGCCGAGGTGCGCAGCCTGAGCCTGGTGACGGGCGGGCGGCTCGTGAAGAGCCACATCACCTCCTCGCTGGAGGGCCGGGGCTCGAGCAGCGAGCTGTACGGGCTATCCGTGGGCGGCGGGAACGAACACATCGACTTCTACACGGTCCAGGACCACGTAGCGGAGGACACACGCAGCGACCTGCTGTTCAAGTCGGCGCTGGGTGAGCGCTCGCGGGCGGTGTACTACGGCGTGACGAAGGTAGGGCTGGGAGCGCGCCGCTCGGACGCCAACCAGGAGAACCGCAACCTGCTCCTGAGCCGGACGGCGAAGGCCGACAGCGACCCCGTGCTCGAAATCCTCACGAACGACGTGCTCCGCGTAAGCCACGGGGCGACGGCGGGGCCGGTGGACGAAGAGGAGCTGTTCTACATCCAGTCGCGGGGACTGACGCGCGAGGGGGCGGTGGGGCTGCTGGTGCGGGGCTTCCTGGGCGAACCGCTCGACCGCAGCAGGCTCAACGAGGGGCTCCGCGAGGAGTTCACGACGCTGGTCGAGGCGAAGCTGCAGGCGCTGGGGGCGCGTGGGTGAGCATCGATACGGCCCGACTGCGGGAGGACTTCCCCATCCTGGGCCGCGAGGTGAACGGCCATCCGCTGGTGTACCTCGACAACGCCGCGACGACGCAGAAGCCGCGCGCGGTGATCGACGCGCTCACGCACTACTACGAGAACCAGAACGCCAACATCCACCGGGGCATCCACGCCCTCTCGATCGAGGCGACGGAGGCGTACGAGGGCGTGCGGTCGAAGGCGGCGGGGCACATCGGGGCGGCGAACGCCGAGGACATCGTCTTCACCCGCAACACGACCGAGTCGATCAACCTGGTGGCGCGGGCCTGGGGCGACGCCAACCTGCGCGAGGGCGACGAGATCGTGCTCTCGCTGATGGAGCACCACTCGAACATCGTGCCGTGGCAGCTAGTGGCGTCGCGGACGGGCGCGGTGCTGCGCTACGCAGGCATCGACGCCGAGGGGCGACTGGACCTGGACTCGCTGCGGGGGCTGATCGGCGAACGAACGAAGCTCGTGAGCATCACGCACATGTCGAACGTGCTTGGCACCATCAACCCGATCGCGGAGATCGCGGAGATGGCGCGGTCCGTGGGGGCGCTGCTGCTCGTGGACGGGGCGCAGAGCGCGCCGCACCTGCCGGTCGACGTGACGGCGCTGGGCTGCGACGTGTTCGCCTTCTCGGCGCACAAGATGCTGGGGCCGACCGGCGTGGGCGTCCTCTGGGCGCGGCCGGGGCTGCTGGCGGAGATGGAGCCGTTCCTGGGCGGTGGGGAGATGATCTCGATCGTGAAGCCTGAGGGGTCGACGTGGGCGGAGGGGCCGCACAAGTTCGAGGCGGGCACGCCCAACATCGCGGACGTGATCGCGTTCGGGGCGGCGCTCGACTACCTGCGCGACCTCGGCATGGCGAACGTGCGCGAGCACGAGAAGCGCATCACCGCCTACGCGATCGACGCGCTGGAGGGGTCGGGCGGCATCACGGTGCATGGTCCGCACGACGTGGAGGTGCGGGGCGGGGCGGTCAGCTTCGAGGTCGAAGGGGTGCATCCCCACGACATCAGCACGATCGTTGACGCGTACGGCGTCGCCATCCGGGCGGGGCACCACTGCGCGCAGCTGCTGATGCGCCACCTGAGCGTTCCGGCGACGAACCGGGCGAGTTTCTACATCTACAACGAAGAACGCGAGGTCGATGCGCTGGTGGCAGCGCTCGACGAGGCGAAACGGGTGTTTGGATATGTCGAGAGCCGAACCGCAGTTTGACGAGCTGTACCGCGAAGTGATCCTCGATCACTACCGGCGGCCGCGGAACGCGGGCTCGCTGGAGGCGCCCACGCACCAGGCGGAGGGAGCCAACCCGGTCTGCGGCGACGAGATCGAGCTGGACGTGACGATCGACGGAAACATTATCTGCGAGATGGCGTTCCGGGGACAGGGCTGTTCGATCAGCCAGTCCAGCGCCTCGATGATGACGGAGCGCGTCTGCGGCGCGACGATCACGGAAGCGCGACGGGTGATGCAGCTCTTCGAGGCACAGCTGGTGGAGTCGGCGGAGCCCGATCCGGCGCTGGGCGATCTCGAAGCCTTGCAGGGTGTGGCACAGTTCCCCGTACGGGTGAAGTGCGCCCTCCTTTGCTGGAAGGTGCTGCACGCCGCCCTGGAGACGAACGACAACGAGGCAACGACCCCGCAAGGAGTGTGACATGGCCGAGACCGAGACGAAGACCCGACCAACCGACGAAGAGCTGCGCGAGCGCATTCGCGAGGTGAAGGACCCGGAGATCGACATGAGCATTGTCGACCTGGGGCTGGTCTACGAGATCGAGTGGGACGAGGGCACGGTGAACGTGAAGATGACGCTCACGAGCCCGGGGTGCCCGCTCGGACCGATCATCCGGGGCGCGGTCTACGCGAAGGTGAAGGACCTGCCGGGGGTCGAGGACGTGGACGTCGAGATTGTATGGAACCCGCCGTGGGACCCGCGCACGATGGCGAGCGAAGACGTCAAGATGGCGCTGGGCATCTGGTAGGCGGCCGTACCGCCCGTCGCTCCCTCACTCCTGCTGAGGCCGCGGGGCGCGGCTGTAGACTAGTCGTGTCCGATGTCGTGCGAACAAGAGACAGCCACGACCCTGCGCGAGTCCGGCTTCCGGGTGACTCCACAGCGCCTGCTCGTCGCCTCGGCGCTGCGGCACGCGGGGAGGCACCTGAGCGCGGCTGAGATCGCGGAGGAGGTGCGGGCGGTCTACCCGGTGGTGGACCTGAGCACCGTCTACCGGACGGTCGAGATGCTGAAGCGGCTCCACCTGGCGACGGCGACGGACATGGGCGGCGACGACCTGCTTTTCGAGTGGTCCGCGGGCGAGGCACACCACCACCTCATCTGCTCGAGCTGCCGCAAGATGCAGGTGCTCGACCACGCCTACCTCAACAGCCTGGCGGAGGAAGTGGGGCGGGACTTCGGGTTCGAGGCGGACCTCCAGCACTTCGCCATCTTCGGGCTCTGCAGCGACTGCCGGGAGGGGGCGGAGGCGTGACCGCGAACGCAGACCTGCTGAAGGCGCTGCGCGACGTGGTGGGGCGCGAGCACGTGCTGCACAAGCCCGAGGACCTGCTGGTGTACGAGCTCGACGGGACGTTCGACCGGGCCTTGCCTGAGGCGGTCGTGTTCCCTGGGGACACGGAGGAGGTGCGGGGGGTGGTGCGCGCCTGCAACGCGCGCGGCATTCCGGTCACGCCGAGGGGGGCGGGGACGGGGTTGAGCGGCGGGGCTGTGCCTGCGCGGCAGGGGGTGGTGCTGGCGACGGCGCGGATGCGACGCATACTCGATGTGGACCCGGTCGAGCGCACGGCGATGGTTGAGCCGGGGGTTCCCAACATCCGGCTGTCGGAGGTGGCGGCGGAGCACGGGCTTTTCTACGCGCCCGACCCGAGCAGCCAGAAAGCGTGCACGATCGGCGGCAACGTGGCCGAGAACGCGGGCGGTCCGCACTGCCTCGCGCTGGGTGTCACGACGAACCACGTGATCGGGATGGAGATCGTGGCGGCGAGCGGGGAGGTGGAGTGGCTGGGAAGCCAGGGGCCGGACCCAACGGGCTACGACCTGCGCGGCCTGTTCATCGGCTCGGAGGGAACGCTGGGGATCGCGACGAAGGTCATCGTGCGGCTGCTGCCGGTACCGGAGACGGTCGTGACGCTGCTGGCCATCTTCGACGACGTAGAAAGCGCGAGCGAGACGGTCTCGGCGGTGATCGGGGCGGGGCTGGTGCCGGCGGCGCTGGAGATGATGGATAGGGTCACCCTGCAGGCGGCGGAGGCGGGGCTGCGCTGCGGCTACCCGCCGGACGCGGGGGCGGTGCTGCTGATCGAGCTGGACGGGATCGAGGAGGTCGTGCGGGGGCAGGTCACGCAGGCGCGGGCGGCCTGCAACGAGCACGGCGCGACGGAGATCCGCACGGCCACCGAACCGGCCGAGCGGGAGCTGCTGTGGAAGGGACGGAAGGGCGCGATCGGGGCGCTGGGACGGATCGCGCCCAACTACTACCTGCTCGACGGGGTGGTGCCGCGCTCGAAGCTGGTGGAGACGATGGGCGACGTGTCGCGCATCAGCGAGGGGTACGGATTCCCGGTGGCGAACGTGTTCCACGCGGGGGACGGCAACCTGCATCCCTGCCTGCTGTTCGACGAGCGGGAGGAGGGGGCGACGGCGCGGGTGCTGGAGGCGGGCGGCGAGATCATGCGGGTGTGCGTCGATGCGGGCGGGGCGCTCACGGGGGAGCACGGGGTGGGCTTCGAGAAGAACCGCTTCATGCCCTGGCTCTACAGCGAGACGGACCTCGAGAACATGCGGCGCGTGCGGGGCGTCTTTGGGAACGAGGGCGCGTTCAACCCGTGCAAGGTGCTGCCCGAGGGCACGGGCTGCGGCGAGATGGCGCACCAGAAAGGGGCGCTGGCAGCGGCCGGGCCCGACGCCTATGTCTGAGGCGGCGACGCAAGCGCCGCCGCTCGTGGCGGGACGCGCGCCGGAGGCGGTGGTCGCGCCGGCAAGCCTTGATGAGCTGCGGGAGCTGGTGGCCGAACGCGACGGTCGCACGCTCGTGCCCGTGGCCGGGGGCACGCAGATCGCGCTGGGGAACGCGCCACGGGAGCCGTTCACGCTGGTCGATGTGCGGAGGGCACTGGCGGGGGAGGTCGAGCACGAGCCCGCGGACCTGACAGCGGTCGCGCCGGCGGGGGTCACGCTGGGGGAGCTCGACGCGCAGCTCGCGGCTTCGGGGCAGCGACTGCCGCTCGACCCGCCGCGGGCGGAGTCGGCGACACTCGGGGGGGTGCTGGCGGTGGGGATGGGAGGACCGCTGCGGACACGCCACGGGCTGCCGCGCGACTTCGTGCTGGGGATGACGGTGCTGCGTGCGGACGGCGAGCTGGTGAAGGCGGGCGGACGGGTCGTGAAGAACGTGACGGGATACGACCTGATGCGGCTCTGGTGCGGGTCGCTGGGGACGATCGGGATCGTGACGTCGGTGGCGGTGCGGGTGCTACCCCGGGTCGAGACGGTCGACCTGTGCTTCGAGGTGGGGTCGCTGGAGGAGGGGCGGGCGCTGGCGGAGCGATTCCTGCGGGCGGATCTGCGGCCGGAGTGGCTCGACCTGACGGGGGGCGATGGGGGCTGGCAGGGGGTCGTGCGGCTGGTGGAGGGGGCGGTGCCGAAGGCGACGGAGATCGCCGGAGCGGACTTCGTTCCGGGGAGCGACGACGCGTACCTGGCAGCGCGCGACCTCGGGTTCGAGGACACGGAAGCGCTCACCCTGCGGGCCTCGTGCGCGACGAGCGCGATTGGGTCGACGGCTGCCGCGCTCGAAGCGCTGGCGCCGTCGCGGATGCTGGTGCGGCCGCTGGCGCGGGAGGTTCGCGCCACCTGGGAGGAGGAGGCCGTTCCCGAGGCAGACGCGGTGGCGGGAGCGGTTGGGCGGCTGCGGGCGGGGCTCGCGGAGGGCGGCGGGGGGCTCGTGGCCGAGCGCATCCCGGATGCGCTGCGGGGCACGCTCGATACGTGGGGGCGGACGCCGAACCTCGCGCGGATGGCGGCGGTCAAGGCGGCGTTCGACCCGGACGGGCGGTTGAACGCAGGCCGGTTCGTTGGCGGTCTCTGAGATGACCGGCTGGCCGCTCGCGGAGGACGCCCCGGACACCGCCGACCTGGCGAAGTGCGTCCACTGCGGGCTGTGCGTGAACGCGTGCCCGACGTACGCGATCACGGGGCTGGAGGTGGAGTCGCCGCGAGGGCGCATCCACCTGGCGCGGGCGGTGGCGGAGGAGCGCATCCCGATTACGGAAGCGGTGCAGGGACACTGGGAGCTGTGCCTCCAGTGCCGCGCCTGCGAGGCGGTCTGCCCGAGTGGGGTTCCCTACGGGCAGATCATGGAGAAGGCGCGGGCGCAGCTCGATGCGGCGCCGCCATCGAAGGGGTGGGAGCGGCGGCTGCGGCGCTTCGCGTTGCGCAATGTGATCGCGCGGCCGCGGGTGCTGGCGGCGATGCTGGCGCCGGTGCGCTGGTTCGCGCGATCGCCGCTGCGGGGGCTGGTGCGGGCATCGGGCCTGCTGCGGTTCACGGGGCCGCTGGGGCGGCTGGAGGCGCAACTCGGGCGCCCGGGACGGCCGTTCCGGCCACGGGACTGGGCGGGGGAGGGCGAGGTTGCGCTGTTCACGGGATGCGTGATGGGCGAGCTGTTCGGGGATGTGCATCGGGCGAGCGTGCGCGTGCTGGAACGCAGCGGCGCGAAGGTGTTCGCGCCGCGCGGGCAGGGCTGCTGCGGGGCGCTGAGCGCGCACGACGGCGACCTGGAGCAGGCGCGGCGGCTGGCGCGGGCGAACATCGCGGCGATCGAGGAGTCGGGCGCGGAGGCGATCGTCGTGAACTCGGCGGGGTGCGGGGCCGCGATGAAGGAGTACGGCGAACTGCTGGCCGAGGACGGCGAGTTCGCGGAGCGGGCGGAGGGGGTGGCCGCACGGGTGGTCGACTTCAGCGAGTACCTGGCGGGGCGGGAGGTGGCTGGGGGGGAGCTGCGGGGGCGGGTCGCGTACCAGGACGCCTGCCACCTCGCGCACGCGCAGGGGATCACATCGGAGCCGCGGGCGCTGCTGGGAGCGGTCGAGGGGTGCGAGCTGGTGGAGACGGAGGGAGCGGACATGTGCTGCGGGGCGGCCGGCATCTACAGCCTGGTCCAGCCGGGGATGTCGGGGGAGCTGCGGGCGCGGAAGGCGGCACAGTTCCGCGAACACCGCCCGGACATCATCGTGACGGCCAACCCGGGCTGCCAGATGCAATACGAGGCGGCTGTGCGGGAGGCGGGCATCGAGGCGCGGGTTCTGCACGTGGCGGAGGCGCTGGACGAGGCGCAGGGTGGGGGCTAGTGATTAGTGGCTAGTGGCTAGTGGCTCGTGAGTAGCCCCCACCGCCCCCCAATCACTGCGACCAACGAGCCAGCAGCCGCTGCTCACCAGGCACAAATCACCATTCACTAGTCGCTGCTACCCTGTTGCGACGCCCGAGCGTTTTGCGCTCGGGCCGATCGGCGTTGGAGTGAGTCGTGACGAGTCAGCTGGCGGGCTTGCGGAGCATGGTCGAGGGGCGCCTCGGCGGGGTGGGGCGTGTCCGGGAAGTGGTCGAGCTGGGGGCGCCGGAGGCGGCGAAGCCGGTCACGATCGCGGCGCTGGCGGCGGGGCGGGAGGGGCCGACGCTCGTGCTGGCGGCATCGCCGGGGCGGGCGTCGCTGCTGGTGGAGGAGCTGGCGCTGTACGCCGGTGACGACCTGCCGATCGCGCTGCTGCCGGCGGGGGAGCGGCTTCCATACGAGCTGGCGGAGGACGATCCCGCCGCGATCGCGGAACGGGATCGGGCGCTGCGGCAGCTGCGGGCGGGGGAGCGGTCGCTGGTGGTGGCGTCGTGGGCGGCGGTGGCGGAGTTCCGGGCGGGTCCGGAGGTGGAGGGAGCGGGGACGGAGGTGCGGACGGGGGCGACGCTGGCGCCGGAGGCGCTGCAGCGGGCGCTGGAGGGGGCCGGGTACCGGCTAGAGCCACTCGCGGATGAACCGGGGGTGGCGACGCGGCGGGGGGGCATCCTCGACGTGTTCCCGGCGGGGGCGGAGGAGCCGCTGCGGATCGAATTCTTCGGGGATGAGGTCGAGAGCATCCGCCGCATCAACCTGGAGACGCAGCGAAGCATCGAGCGGGTGGCGTCGGTGGCGCTGCCGCCGCTGGCGAGCCACACCCGGGAGGCGCAAGCGCAGGCGCGCGAGGTCCGCGACGCGATCACGGTCGGGGGGGAGGCGGCGGAAGCGATCGCGCAGGAACTGGAGCTGCTGGCGGGCGGGGAGCGGAGCCGTTTCCCCGAGTACTTCGAGCCGCTGCTGAATCGAGCGACGGTTTTCGACTACGTCGGTCCGGACAGCCTGGTGGTGGTGGACGAGCGGGAGGAGGGGGTGGAGGCGCTGGCGCTGCACGTGCGACACCAGGAGGAGGCGCGGGGGGCGCTGGAGCGGCGGGGCGAGGTCCCGGAAGGGTTGCCGGACCTCGGGCTCGAGCCCGAAGCCGTGGAGGCGCTGCTGGACGCGCACGGGGCGCGGGTGGAGCTGGGGCGGTTCGGGGCGGAGGAGCTGGGGGCGGAGCGGCTGCCGTTCGCGACGCCACCGGCGTTCGGGGGGCGCATCCGGGAGGTGGTGCGGCAGGCGGAGGCGTGGGCGGAGGAGGGGAGGGCGGTCGTGCTGGCATCGCAGCAGGCGCTGCGTCTGGCCGACCTGATGGAGGAGGAGGGGGTTGAGCCGCGTCTGCTGCGAACGCTCGACGAGACGCCCGCTCCGGGGACGATCGCGATCGTGCCGGCAACGGCGAGCGGCGGCTTCCTGCTGGGGGAGACGTTCGCCCTGATCAGCGACGAAGAGGTGTTCGGATTGCGGCGGACGCGGCGGCCACAGCGTCGCCGGCGGGGCATCACGCCGAACATCCTGACGACGCTCCAGCCGGGCGACTCGGTCGTCCACATCGACCACGGGATCGCGCGCTTCGCGGGGCTGACGCGGCGGACGACGGACGGGGTCGAGCGGGAGTACGCGGAGCTCGAGTACGCGGAAGGCGACCGGCTGTTCGTTCCCACAGACCAGCTCGATGCGGTGAGCGCCTACGTGGGTCCGAGCGACCGGCCACCGTCACTGACGCGGCTGGGTTCGCAGGAATGGGTCAACACGAAGCGTCGCGTGCGGCGAGCGGTGGCGGAGATCGCGCAGGAACTGCTCGACCTGTACGCGCGGAGGGCGGTGGCGCGGGGGGACGCCTGCCCCGAGGACGGGCCCTGGCAGATCGAGATGGAGGGGGCCTTCCCCTTCGTGGAGACGCCCGACCAGATGCAGGCGATCACGGACGTGAAGGCGGACATGGAGTCGAACAAGCCCATGGACCGGCTGATCGCGGGGGATGTGGGGTACGGGAAGACGGAGGTGGCTGTGCGGGCGGCGTTCAAGGCGGTGATGGCGGGGCGGCAGGTGGCGGTGCTCGTGCCGACGACGGTGCTGGCGGAGCAGCACGGGCAGACGTTCCGGGAGCGCATGAGCGGGTTCCCGGTGGAAACGGCGGTGCTGTCCCGCTTCCGTTCCACCCACGAACAGCGCGAGATCGTCGACGGGGTTGCGGCGGGCGACATCGACATCGCCATCGGGACGCACCGGCTGCTGCAGCGGGACGTGGCCTTCAAGGACCTGGGGCTGGTTGTGATCGACGAGGAGCAGCGGTTCGGCGTGGCGCACAAGGAGCGCTTCCGGCAGATGCGGGCGGAGGTGGACACGCTGACGATGTCGGCGACGCCGATCCCGCGGACGCTGCAGATGTCGCTGGCGGGCATCCGGGACACGTCGATGGTGGCGACGGCGCCGGAGGAGCGGCTGCCCATCCGCACGTACGTGACGGGGTGGGACGACGAGATCGTGCGCGAGGCGATCGTGCGGGAGATGGAGCGCGGCGGGCAGGTGTACTTCGTACACAACCGCGTGCAGAACATCGAGCGGGTTGCGCTGCAGTTGCGGGAGCTCGTGCCCGAGGCGGCGATCGCGATCGGTCACGGGCAGATGCCGGAGGAACGGCTCGAACGCGTGATGGTCGAGTTCGGAGCGGGCGAGTACGACGTGCTGCTCTGCACGACGATCATCGAGAGCGGTCTCGACCTGCCGAACGTGAACACGATCATCATCAACAACGCGAACCAGTTCGGGCTGGCGCAGCTCTACCAGCTGCGGGGACGGGTGGGTCGCTCGGCGAACCGCGCCTTCGCCTACTTCCTCTACGACCGCAACCGGGCGATCTCGGAGACGGCACAGAAGCGGCTGGCGGCAATCTTCGAGGCGGCGGAGCTGGGAAGCGGGTTCCAGATCGCGTTGCGCGACCTCGAGATCCGGGGGGCGGGGAACCTGCTGGGGGCGGAGCAGAGCGGGCACATCGCAGCGGTGGGGTTCGACCTGTTCTCCAAGCTGGTGGGGGAGGCGGTGGAGTCGTTGCGGGGCGGGCTGGAGGGTGGGGACGGGGGACCATCGCTGCCGCCCGCGCCACGAGTGGATCTGCCCGTGAGCGCATCAATCCCGGATCGTTATGTCGCGGATATGGAGACACGGCTGGCGATCTACGAACGGGTCGCGCAGCTGGAGTCACCCCGGGGCGTGGCGGAGATGGAGGAGGAGCTGCGGGACCGCTTCGGGGAGCCACCTCCACTCGTGCAGAACCTTCTGGGGGTGGCACTGCTGAAGGCGGTGGGGCGGCTGGCGGGGGTGGAGCGCATCTCGACGAGCCCGGAGAGCTTCCACCTGCGGCTGCGCGGGGGGACGACACACCAGCACCAGCGGGCGGTCGCGGCGCTGGGGGTGCCGGGGGTGCGGGTCGGGCCGGAACAGGTGCGGATTCCGCGGGAACAGGCGGGGACGGAGTGGATGCCGCTGCTGGTGCGGATGCTGCGCGCGCTGGCGGACGCATCCTGACTGGACGGCGTGGGGTCGCGGTCCATACTGAGGACGTGGACGGCGCGAACCTCTTCACGATGCTCTCGGCCTACCGCCCGGGGGCCGGCACCTCGCCCTTCGAGGACTACTGCACGAACGGCCTCGCCTACCTGCTGGCGACCGGTCGCGAGGGGCTGGGGGCGCTCTTCGCGGAGGCAGCGGGGACGCAGGGGGCGGTGGCGGACGTGTCGGTGCAGCCGGGTCCCGATGTGCCGTTGGCGGACCTTGGGGTCACGTTCGGGGACGGGCGGGAGGCGCTGGTGGAGGTGGAGGTGGCACCGGGGGAGGCGGTCGAGCGGCCAGACGCGGGCGGGGAGGCGGCGCGCCTGCGGGTGGGGTTCGACGGGACGGAGCCGGGCGCGATCGCCTGGGACGCGATTGCCGACGCGCTGGCGGACGACCCGGACCGGCTCGCGCGCGAGTTCGCCGAGTTCGTGCGTCGGGACGTCCTGGGGCTGGAAGCGGTGGGCCTGGACGACGCACTCCACACCAACCGGCTCTACGCGCTGGGCGGGGCGGCCCTGCGTGAGCGCTTCGGGAACGGCGTGCGCTACGAGAACAGCTCGTCGCCGCCGGTGCAGGGTCGCTACCGGTACCTGGGGACGACGTTCTCCCCGGACGGCGGGGAGCTGCGGTACTGGATCGGGCTGGTGAACGAGTCGCTGCCGCTGAGCGAGCACTACCACCTGATGCTGGCGAGCAAGGCCTCGGCGCTGGTCGAGCCCGCCGGTCAGCCGCGCGCCACGGGCAACTGGCGCTGGGAGTACTGGTCGGGGATGGGCCGGGTGGTGCGGCCGCTGGGCCTGCGGGAGTACGGGTCGCTGCTGGGGCGGATGGGGGGCTGAGGCCCCGCTACACCTTGACGGGTTCGACCTCGGCGAGTTCGGCCATGAGCTCCATCTCCTCCTGGCGGGTGGCGTTGACGGTGATGCCGGTGATGGGGTCGTCGGCCCAGAGCTTGTAGCGCTCGCGGATGCGCTCGACGGGGCCGATGAGGGCGGTCTCGTCGAGGAACTCGTCGGGGACGGCGGCGGTGGCTTCCTCCTTACGTCCGGCGAGGAAGAGCTCCTGGATGCGCGCGGCTGCGTCGGCGTAGCCGCGGCGGACCATGTTGTCGTTATGGAAGTTCTTGGTGCGGTGGCCCATACCGCCGATGTAGAGGGCGGTGCCGGGCTTCATGGCGTCGAGGGCGCCCTGGACGTCGTCGGTGATGCGGACGGTGGCGCCGACCTGGATCTCGAGGTCCTTGAGGCTCTTGCCGCCGCCGGCGCGGCGGAAGCCCTCTTCGAGCCAGGGCATGAAGTGGTCGAGCTTCTTGCCGGGGACGTAGCCGAGGGGCAGCCAGCCGTCGGCGATCTCGGCGGTGAGGCGGGTGTTGGCGGGGGTGCCGGTACCGAGCCAGATGGGGATGTTCTTGTTCATGTGGAGGATGGAGCGGAGGGGCTTGCCAAGGCCGGAGGAGCCTTCGCCGCCATAGGGGAGGGATATCTCGCGGCCTTCGTGCATGACGGGGCGCTCGCGCTCGAAGATCTTGCGCATGATCTGGACGTAGTCGCGGATGCGGTAGTAGGGCTTGCCCCAGGGCTCGCCGTACCAGCCCTCGACGATCTGGGGGCCGGAGACGCCGATGCCGGCGATGAAGCGGTTGCCGCCGGCCATGGCGTCGACGGTGGCGACGGACATGGCGCAGTTGGCGGCCGTGCGGGCGGCGAGCTGCATGATGCCGGTCCCGAGGCGGATGCGGTCGGTGACGGCGGCGAGGTAGGCGAGGGGGGTGACGGCGTCGGAGCCGTAGGCCTCGGCGGTCCAGACGGAGTCGTAGCCGAGGCGTTCGGCCAGCTGAACCTTTTCGACGGGCAGGTTCATCTGGGGGCCCGAGTAGCCGATGCTGATGCCAAGCTTCATGACGTTCTCCCGGGGAGCCGTGGTGCCAGGCTCCGCTGTGCGGCGGATTCTACGGGGAGCGGGGAGAGTGGACCGGCGAGGTCGGGATCGGTCAGACTGCGGCGGTTCAATCGAGGAGGCAGACGATGGCCGAGACGATCACGCGGGACGGCCTGTTCCAGACGCTCTGCGAGCACTGGCAGCACACCGAGGACGCCATAGCGGCAGCGGGGGAGCACTTCGACAAGCCGGGGTACGACGGGTGGACGGTGGGCGACATCTTTCGCCACCTCACCAGCATCGCCCACGACACGGCCTCGCAGGTGCGGGAGATGATCGCGACGGGCGAGCACATCCTGAGCACGCCGGAGGAGAACGAGGCGGGAGTGGAGCGGTTCCGCACGCTGGACTACAAGATGCTGCGGATCGAGCTGAACACGGCGCACGGGGTGGTCTGGATGTACATCCAGCGTTTCAGCGACGAGGACCTGGCGCAGCGCAACAAGATGGGCGACGGGGACATCGGGCTCGGCGAATTGCTCGGGCTGCTGGGGCAGCACGAGGGCTGGCACGTGGCCGACGCGCTCAAGGCGGCGGGCATCGACGAGTCGGCGGTTGTTCCGCTGGAGACCGCCCATCGCTGGGCCTGACGGAGTGGAGCGCCGCGCGAGCGCGGCTGAGGGTGAGGAGAGCGCCCCGCTAGCGCGTGGCTGAGGGGTGAGTGGGGCGGGTTCTGCGCACCTCAGGTCAGAGTGGCAAGATTGCGGCTGACCATGCGGAGCGGCATGGCCGGCAGGAGATTCATTAATGGCAGATGGTGAGGCGATGACGCGAGAGGGGCTCTTCCGGGAGGTCTGCGAGTGCTGGCAGCGGACGGAGGACGCGATCGCTGCGCTGGGGGAGCACTTCGAGACGCAGGCCAACGACGGCTGGACGGTCGGGGACCTATTCCGGCACCTGACGGCGGCGAGCCACATCATGTCGGGGCGCATCCGGGCGCTGCTGGCCACGGGCGAGCTTCCGTTTCCCGGGGACGAGGGCAATGCGGCCGGGGTCGCGAAGTTCGCGTCGCTGGACGACAAGATGCTGCGGATCGAGCTAAACACGGCGCACGGGGTGGTCTGGATGTACATCCAGCGGTTCAGCGACGAGGACCTGGCGCAGACGTTCACGATCTTCGGGGAGGAGCACACGCTGGGCGAGGTGATCCGGCAGCGGGTGCTGCACGAGGCGTGGCACGTGCAGGAGGCGCTCGAGGCGACGGGGCTGCCGGACTCGGTGATCGTGCCGGTGGAGACGGCGCATCGCTGGACGTAGGCGAGGAGAGCGCCGCGCTGCCGCGCGGCTGAGGGGTGGCGTGTTCGCCCAGGTTTGGCGTGGCAAGATGCGAACCGGCCACGCACCGCTGATGGTGGGGCGCGCAGGAGCGAAGGGAGACTAGGCGATGGCAGTAAGCAGGGCGATGACGCGAGAGGCGCTCTACCGGGAGGTCCGCGAGTGTTGGCAGCGGACGGAGGACGCTATTGACATCTTCCGCAAGAATTCGGACACCGTGGCTCCTGCGGACAGGACGATCGAGGACCTGTTCCGGCACCTGACGGCGGCGAACTATTACATGCCCGCACGCATCCGGGTGCTGCTGGCCACAGGCGAGCTGCCTCCCGCGAATGAGGAGAACGCCGAAGGGATCGAGAATTTCGCGCCGCTTGACTACCACGCGCTACGAACCGAACTGCATTCGGCACACACGGTGGCTTGGAGGTACATCCGGCGGTTCAGCTACGAGGATCTCGCGGAGCGTTTCACGATCCATGGTCAGGAGCAGACTCTGGGCGAGGTGATACGGGATCTGGTCTGGCGGGATGGAAAGGTGGAGAGCATGCTGCGAGAGGCGAACATTGAGCCAATATTCGACTATTCCTCGGAGTACGACAGCCTCTTCGGCTTATCCCTGCGCCTGAAGGAGAGCACGAACTCGCATCGCTATCCTGAACTCGAAATGCTCGCAGAGAGAGCGGGCTGGCGCGACAAAGGAAGGAAATTCGCGACGCTAGTACATATCTCCGGGATTTGGTGGCTGGATTTGGATGGCAAGTCGCTCACCACCTACCCGACACGGGAGGAAGCATGGGAAACCGCCCGGCGCGACTATGTCCGCGCTACATGCGAGTACTGCGGCAAGACCGGCTACGGTCGGCCACGGAGCGACGGGAGGCCGCCCCGTCCCTACTGGATGTGCCCCAATTGTTGGAAGGCCAAAGCGCTGAAGCAGAGCGCACGCCGAAAGAGGAGCCGCTCTTCCGGCCTCCTGCTTCAGGCCAGGCGAAAAGCTCAGGGGACTAGCATCAGGGGCGCGCAGGCTGCGCTCTACAGGGCTATTGAGGAGGCGGAGGCTATCGGCGACGTTGAGACCATCAACCACCTCGAACTAGCCCTCCCTCACATCGAAGCCGCCGCTTTTTCAGATTCATCCTGAAGCCGCGAGGGGGTGGTTCTGGACCGGCCCAGCGGGATGGGCCACAATGCGGGTCGCACTCCCTGGAGGTAGACGATGGCAGCTGACGCAGCGGTTTCCCGAGAAGCGTTGTTCCAGACGATTTGCGCGACGTGGCAGAGGACCGAGGACGCGATTGGCGCACTCGGCGACCACTTCGACAAACCGTCATACGAGGGTTGGTCGGTGGGGGACATCGTCCGCCACATCACGGCCATCAGCCACGACACGTCGTCGCACGTTCGCACGATGATCGCGACTGGCGACTTCCCGGCGGACCCGAGCGGCAACCAGGCGGGCGTCGACAAGTTCGCGTCGCTGGACTACAAGATGCTGCGCATCGAGTTGAACACGGCCCACGGGGTGATCTGGATGTACATCCAGCGGTTCAGCGATGAGGACCTGGCACAGGAGTACTCGATCGGCGGGAACGCCTTCTCGCTGGGCGCCATCCTCGGGCTGCTGACGCAGCACGAGCACCAGCATGTGACCGAGGCGCTGGAAGCGGCAGGACTCGACGAGTCGGCCGTAGAGGAGCTGGAGACGGCACACCGCTGGGCCTGACGGAGTGGAGCGCCGCGCTGGCGCGCGGCTGAGGATGAGGAGAGCGCCGCCCAACATTTCTGGCGCTCGACTGCAGCGGCGCTCGCGATGCGCGGCTGAGGGGTTAGTGGAGCACGCGCTGACGGGTGGCTGACGGCTGAGGAGAGTGCCCCCTGGCGCGCGGCTGAGGGCTGAGTGCAATACGCGCGTTCCTGCGCAGCGCTGGCTAGCGTGGCAAGATGCGGACGGCCCGCGCTGGCGGGCGGAGGCCGCGCATGAAGTTCGGAATCTCAGTGGGCTGCGTCGTGACGAAGCCGTGGGACGCGATGAGCGAGTCGCGCGTCTTCCACGAGGCGGTCGAGGTGGTGGAGCTGGCGGACGAGCTAGGATTCGACAGCGCCTGGTCGGTGGAACACCACTTCCTCGAGGAGTACTCGCACATGTCGGCGCCGGACATGTTCTTCGCGTACTGCGCGGCGCGGACGAAGCAGATCCGGTTCGGGCACGGGATCTACCTGATGCTGCCGAACATTAACCACCCCGCACGGGTGGCGGAGCGGATCGCGACGCTCGACATCCTGAGCAACGGTCGCGTGGAGCTTGGGACGGGGCGGAGCGCGACGTGGACGGAGCTGGGCGGGTTCCTGGTGGAGCCGGACGACACGAAGGAGATGTGGGAGGAATCGACGCGCTCGGTCGTGAAGATGTGGACGAGCGACGAATTTTCGATCAAGGGGCGGCATTTCTCGATGCCGCCGCGGAACGTGCTGCCGAAACCGGTGCAGCGGCCGCATCCGCCGCTGTGGGTGGCCGTGCAGAGCCCGGAGACGGCCGTGCTCGCGGGGGAGAAGGGGATCGGGATGCTGGGCGTGACGCTGGGCGGCATTCCCAAGTACGCGGACCTGATCGCGGACTACCGGCGGGCGAGCCGCGAGGCGGAGCCCATCGGGGTGACGGCGAACAACCAGGTGCGGGCGCAGGGGCAGCTCTTCTGCCACCCGGACTCGGACTTCGCGCAGAAGATGGTGGGGAAGGCGCACGAGCAGCTGGCGGGGCCGCTGAGCTCGTACCTGATGACGATGGGCTCGACCTACCCGAGTCCCGCCTACCACGCGCACTCGCTGGGCTCGGGGGCGGCGTTCCGGCCGCCGCTGGGGGCGGACCAGGTGGGGAAGCTCGTGGGGACCCCGGATGAGGTCGCGCGGGCGGTTGAGGACTGGCAGAAGCTGGGCGTGGATGCGCTCAACATCGGCGTCAGCGGGCGCTGGTCGACGCACGAGCAGAACCTGGAGTCGATGCGGCTCTTCGCGAAAGAGGTGATGCCCGCGTTCGCCGACGAGCCGGTGGCCAGCGGGGCGTCGACGTGACGGCCACGGCGGCGTACCGGACGGTCTCGGCGGAGGAAGCGGCCTCGGGCGTCCGGGACGGGGACGTGCTGTACTGCTCGCTGACCTCGCTCGACTACGTGCTCGACGCGATCGCGGCGCGGCGCGACCTGAAGGACGTGCGCGTGCGGCTGACAACGCCGGGGCAGGACCCGGGCTGGCTCGCGCCGGAAGCGGGGGACGAGCGGTTCACGGTCGACTTCCAGATATTCATCGGCGACTTCGCGCGGTTCTCGACGGACTCGAAGGTGGCGTCGTACATCCCGAACCTGTTCTCGACGGAGATGAAGCAGATCGAGCGGCCCGACGACTGCCTCTTCCCGGACGTGTTCATCACGCGGGTGAGCCGCCCGAACGAGAAGGGGTACGTGAACTTCGGGCCGATGATGTTCAACAAGCGCGGGTACGTGAAGCACTGCCGCACCGTGATCGCCGAGATCGACGACACGTACCCGGTGTTCCACGGGGACTGCACGGTGCACGTTTCCGAGATCGACTACCTCGTCGAGGGCGACTACGGGCCGAGCACGGAGGAGATCCGGGCGAAGGTGGAGGCGGTCGAGGACGAGCGGAAGCGGGAGGGGCTGCTAGACCTGATGGACTCGGTGCCGGACCGCTGGCTGCGAGGGCTGCTGCGGCGCAGCTTCTGGTTCTTCGAGAAGCTGGACCCCGCGATGGTGGCGCCGCTGCTGGGGAAGGGTCCGGAGCCCGACGCGGAGTCGAAGGCGATCGCGGCGCACGTGGCGGAGGTGGTCTCGGACGGGGCGAACCTGCAGATCGGGGTCGGCGAGCCAAGCAGCTCGCTCGTGAAAGGCGGGGCCTTCGACGAGAAGGAGGGGCTGGGGCTGCACTCGGAGATGATCATCCCGGGGTGGACGAAGCTCATCCGCGAGGGGCAGATGACGGACGCGAACAAGGCGTTCCGTCCGGGGGTGGCGGTGGCGGCGGGGTGGGCCGGCTGCACGCCGCAAGACCTCGACTTCATCGCGGAGAACCCACGCTGCGAGCTGCACCCCTCGGACTTCGTGTTGGACCCGAAGGTGATGTCGGCGAACGACCGCGTGCATGCCATCAACAGCGCTATCAACGTGGACTTCCAGGGACAGATCAACGCGGAGACGGTCCACGGGCCGCGAATGATCAACGGCACGGGCGGCCAGCCCGACAGCCACTACGCGGCGATGTACTCGAAGGGCGGGCGGGCGATCACGGTCATGAAGTCAACGGCGCTGGGCGGGGCGGTGTCGCGGGTGGTGCCGGTACACGAGCCGGGCACGGTCGTGACGATTCCGCGCTCGCTGGCCGACACGATCGTGA
>LXNI01001344.1_pt1 | contig 21898 bp, 17 predicted proteins | sample 809091 | NCBI WGS metagenome assembly LXNI01 (sample SAMN04870527, study PRJNA318959) | sponge metagenome | biome: 01000161; feature: marine sponge reef; material: water | host: Sarcotragus foetidus | place: Greece: Milos, Mediterranean Sea | collected 2013-05-29 | depth 5-7 m | reverse complement strand
ATCCTGCACGGCGCATTGCCGGAGCAGGTGGACAAGGTGATCTACGACTTCGGCTTCAACATGGGCCCGTTCGCGATGAACGACCTGGTCGGCCTCGACCTCGGTTGGCGGGCGCGCAAGATGGCGGGCGTCGCCGACGCGGACAAGCCGTTGACGGCCGTCGTGCCCGACCGACTCTGCGACCTCGGTCGCTACGGACAGAAGACGAACGCAGGCTTCTACCGCTACCCCGAGGGCTCCCGGCAGGGCCAACCCGACCCGGAGGTCGCCAGGCTCGTCGAGGCCACGTCCGCGGAACTCGGCATCGAGCGACGTGAAATCGGCGACGACGAGGTGCTGAAGCGTTGCCTCTATCCGCTCGTCAACATCGGCGCGCAGCTACTCGACGACGGCATCGCGTTGCGCGCCAGCGACATCGACGTGGTCTACGTCCACGGCTACGGCTTCCCGAAATACCGCGGCGGTCCCATGTACTACGCCGACCAGGTCGGCCTGGACAGCGTCTACCGGGACATCGTCTCGTTCCACCAGTTGTACGGCGACGCCTGGCGGCCGGCGCCGCTCCTGAAGCGTCTTGCGGAGGAGGGCAGTTCGTTCTCCGCATGGGACGCGGCCAATGCGCGGGCTTGACGCCACGGCACGCGTCGACGTGTCGGACGAGCGCATCGTGGCGTTCGATGGCGACGACGACGGCTACCTCGACTGGCTGGCCGTCTACCCGCACGGCTACGTGGTCAACGCACGCCGCAAGCGCAGTCCCGACTACGTCGTCCTGCATCGGGCGACGTGCGGCTCGATCTCCAACCGGATGGTCGAGCCCGGCGCCTACACGGCGCGCGGCTACGTCAAGTACTGCGGCGAAACGCTGGCGGACGTGGCCATCGTTCCTATGCACTGCGGCCGTCCGCGCGCGTCGTTCACGAAGCGTTGCGGCCTCTGCAAGCCGTAGGTCCGGGTGCAGTTCACGACGCGAAACAGCGCTGCAATCCGTGCCGGGGAGGTGACGCTCACTTTCCGTAACTGGCGGCGGCCCCATGCCAAGGTGGGCAATGTCTACCGGCTGCGGCCGCGTGGGGCGATCCGGGTCACCGAGGTGAGCCACGTCCGTATTTCGGCGATCGCGGTGGACGACGCCCGCCGAGCCGGGTTCGCGGATGCCGGGGCGGTGGCGGCGTTCCTGAAGGTCGGCCACGACGCGGAAGTCACGCGCGTGGGCTTCGAACTGGCCGACGAGCAGCAACTGAAACGTGCCCTCGACCTCGGCCTCCCGGATGTGATCGAACGGCTGAAGGCGACGGACCGGCGCAGCGCGTCGCCGTGGACGCGCCGCGTACTCGCGCTGATCGCAACGCATCCCGGACGACGGGCCGGCGACATGGCGCCGACGATGGATTGGGAGTTGCCGAAGTTCAAGGCCAATGTCCGCAAGTTGAAGGCTCTTGGCCTGACCGAGAGCCTGGAGGTGGGCTACCGGTTGACCGACCTCGGCGAGCGCGCCCTGGAAGCAACGCGCGGCGACGTGTGAAGGCGCTGCTCCTGGATCTCGGCGGCGTCGTCATCGACGTCGACCCGCAGCGGTGTTTCGAGTACTGGGCCGAAGCGGCCGGCGTGGAGGTCGGGGACATCGCCGCGCGGTGGCGCGCCGACGAGGCCTTTGATGCGTTCGAGATCGGTGCCATCGGCTTCGACGAGTACATCGAGAGGCTGTCGTCCCGGCTTGGCATCGCGCTCGGCGAGGACGACTGGCGGGCAGGCTGGAACGCCTTGCTGGGCGATGCAAACGCCGACGTCGTGGCCGCCTTGCCCGCCCTGGCGTCGCGCGTGCCGCTGTACTGCTTCTCGAACACCAACGTCGTGCATCAAGCGACCTGGGAGCGGTGCCACGCCGAGGCATTGACATCGTTTCGCCGGATCTACGTGTCGTGGCGGCTTGGCCTCAGAAAACCGAGCGTTGCGGCCTATCGGCGGGTCGCCGACGACATCGGGGTCGCGCCGGAGGACATCGTCTTCCTGGACGACAATGCCGCCAACGTGCAGGGAGCGAGCGCCGCGGGGCTTGTTGCGCGCCATGTGCCGAACGCGGCGGCGACGCGGGCGGCGTTGCATGAGCTAGTGTACCGTCTCGGAATACGTTGACTGTTGGAACGCCGTTCGGGCTCGCACTGTCGGACGCGACGCGAGGATGTGCCGCCGTCAGAACACGTACTTGCGCACATGCCCGGTTCGCCGTCGAGCACGAACGTAATGTCACCGCATTTGAGAGGCGGCACACTAGTGGCCGCATTCCGGCCGCATGGATTGCATGGAAACAGGAGACAGGATGAAGGCTGCACTGTGCGAAACCCTTGACGGCCCGGACGCGGTCGTGGTGCGCGACGTCGATGATCCGGGCGACCCCGCAGACGGTCAGATCCGCGTTGCCGTCGGCGCTTGCGGCGTGTCGTTCGCCGATGTCTTGATGACGCGAGGCGGCTACCAGGTCAAACCGCCCCTGCCGTTCGTTGTCGGCGGCGAGGCGGCGGGCCGTGTCACAGCCATCGGGGCCGACGTGGCGGATTTCTCCGTGGGCGATGCCGTGCTGGTGTCCGCGGGCTGCGTCGAGCACGCGGTGATGGACGCATCGCGGGCGACGCGTATCCCCGAGGGCGTCGACATCGAGGCGGCCGCCTCGTTCCGATCCAACTACACCACGGCCCTCTACGGCCTTGAGCGGGGTCGGCTCCGGGCCGGGGAAACCCTGCTCGTGCACGGTGCCGGAGGTGGCGTGGGGCTCGCCGCGGTGGACGTCGGCAAGCTCATGGGCGCGACGGTGATCGCGACGGCGAGTAGCGAAGCCAAGCTCACTGTCGCGCGCGAACTCGGCGCCGACCACCTGATCGACTACCGCGGCGGCTTCCGCGAGGCCGTCAAGGACCTGACCGACCAGCGCGGCGCCGACGTGATCTACGACCCCGTCGGCGGCGACGTGTTCGACGAATCCATGCGTTGCGTGGCGCCGTTCGGCCGGATCCTGATCGTCGGTTTCACCGGCGGCCGACCGGCGCTGGCCAAGACCAACCACCTGCTCATAAAAGATGCCGAGGCGATCGGCTTCACGATCGGCGCGCTAGGGCAACGCGACCCTGCTCGCGCGGCGCGCATCCACCGCACGTTGATGACCTGGCTGGGCGCCGGTCGCATCACGCCCTACATCTCGCATCGCGTGCCGCTCGAACAGACTGCCGATGCTCTCAAGCTGATCGTCAACCGGGAGGTGATCGGGAAGGCCGTTGTCGTGCCGTGATCCGCGCAACCACGGCTCACGGTCGACGTCGACACATCAACGCCGCCAGGCGACGCGCCTAGTAGTTCAGCTCTCAGGGAACATTGCGAAAATACGGGCAGATCGAGTGGAAGCGATGCCTCACGCCGTCGGTCTCGCACGTTCCCGGTACCGGGTCAGCCATGCAGCGACTTCGGTCAGCCGGTCATACGCCTCTACCGTGTGGCCGGCTTGGACTAGCTTCGACGCCTCCGCGACTCGCCGCGGTAGCCGGAGACGGTGCAGCACGTTGCCCATGTAAGGAACGGCTCTGGTCAGAAGGTAGTGGGGTGAGTGGGGTGAGGACGCAGATCACGAGTGTCGCCTCGGTCAACCCCCTTCACGCATGATCCTTGCCGGCGAGATCAGCACGTTGAACTGCTCGCACCAGATCACCACGCTGCCGTACTCGGTTGGGTCGAGGCCGCCGGGTATCGCGTAGTTCTGGCTTCCCGAGAACGACTTCAAGCGCCCGAGATCGACGAACATCGTCGCCTCGACTTCGGTTTCGGGCGTGACGTCGGCATCCGGCACGAGGTAGACGTGGAACTTCGGCCCCGGCCCGACCTTGAAATCGGGCTCCAGGCGCACGAGGTCGGCGTAGATCGTCGCCGAGCCTTGGCCGTAGTGGATCGGGTCGGCCGGGTTGGCATGGATGAAGGTCGCCCGGGCGACGACGTCGGTGTCGGACTTGGCGACGAGTGGTTCGTTGACCTCGGGCGGCGGAAAAAGGTAGGGAAATGCGCCGATTCCCAACGCGAAGCCGCCGGCGACGCCGACGAGCGCGCCGATCAACAGCAGGAGCGCCGAGCGCACCGCCCTAGTCGACCGCACGGGCGAGACCCGCCGCCGCGAGATCGCGCCAAAGCGCGTCCGGAATCTCCGTCCCGATCAGTCCAAGGTTGGTGTCGACCTCCTCGACGGACCAGACGCCGGGGATGACCGCCGCCACCGCGGGATGTCGCAGCGGGTACTGCAATGCCGCCGCACGGGGATCCACGCCGTGGGATTCGCACATCCGCCGGATCGCCTGGGCCTTCTGCCACAGGTGTTCGGGTGCGGGTTTGTAGTCGTACGTGGCCCGGCGCCGGTCGTCGGTGGCGAGGATGCCGGAGTTGTACGGTCCACCGATGATGATCGAGACGTTGCGCTCGACGCACCTGGGCAGGAACGTATCGAGTGGCCCTTCCTTGCTAGGGGCGAGCCCGGCGCGCTCCCCCGCTGAGGGCTCCTGCTTGCGAGGGGCAAGCCCCTCGCGCTCCCCCGCTGAGAGCTCCTGCTCGAGCAGCGTGAACCGGCCGGCGAGCAGGAAGCAGTCGACGTCCATCTCGTCCATCACGCGATTGCAGACCTGCCACTCGTTGACGCCGAGACCGATCGCGCGGACGACGCCGGCCTCGCGCAGGGCGCGCATGGCAGGCAGCGCGCCGTTCCTGGCGGCGTCGAAGATTCCCGGCTGGGCATCGCCGTGAGTCCACACGTCGATGTCGTGGCAGAGCAGGATGTCGACGCGGTCGAGGCCGAGCCGTTCGAGGCTTGCCTCCAGCGCGCGCCGCACGGCGTCGTAGGAGTAGTCGTAGCGTATGGCGACCGGCTCGGCATCCCGCATCCCGGCGTAGCGCTCGCCCTCGGCTTCCGGCACCAGCAGCCGGCCGACCTTGGTCGAGAGCACGAAGTCGTCCTGGGGCAGGGTACGCAAGGTCTCGCCGAGGCGCTTCTCGCTCAGGCCGTGACCGTAAAGCGGCGCCGTGTCGAAATAGCGGATTCCGCCCCGGTGTGCCCGTTGGACGATGGCGGCGGCTGTCTCCGCGCTGATCCGGTCGCCGACGGCCCCCAAGGGGGCGCCGCCGAAGCCGAGTTCGGTGACTTCGATGCCGCTTGCACCGATGGTACGTGTCGCAATCATGTCTCGATGATCGAGCGGGCCTGAATGCCCCAGCCCTCTCCCTTGTCGACGACGAAGAATAGACAGCCGAGCGAGCGGTCGCCGCCACCGGTCACGCCGTCCACCGCCACGGTCACGCTGCGCGCGCCGCCCTGCACGGCCTCGGCCCTGGTTTCGGTGACGAAGTGCCACGGACCGTCGCGCAACGCGGTGGCGAGTTCTTCCCGGCTGCCCCACTCGCGCACCATGCCCACGTCGATCTTGAAGTGGGGCGTCGTCAGCAACGCCGCGCACCGGTTCCAGTCGCGGTCGTTGTAGGCGTCGATATAGTCCTCCACCAGGGCGACGGCACGTTCGTGGTGTTCATCGCTTTCGCCGTTGGCCGTGGCCGTGCCGCCGTCGGTACCGAATCGACACTGGATCCCCCACCCGGCGTCGGTCCTGGTGACGATGTAGGTGACCCGATTCATGAGCACGTTGCCGCCGTCGGCGTCGACGCGCGTCCAACCGCCGACGATGTGGGCGCGGTCGGGCGAGTCGTGGAGCACGCGGGGCTCGTGGCCGTTCGTGTGGTCCCATCCCGTCGCCAGGAAACGGTCCCAGGTCGCGGTGGCCGCGTGGTCGGCGAGCGATGGCACGACGGCGGGTGTACCGCGCGACGAAACCCGGACATGGGGATAGTTGAGCGCGGCCGAGAACGTCTCGGCGTCGCGGCTGTTGAAGGACGCGAAGAAGCCCCAGTAGGCGTCCAGTGCGGTTGCGCTGCTCATGCGAGGCGCAACTTAGCACAGTCGCGTAAGGCGGTCGCGCAAGGCGGGTCGCGCAAGGCGGTCAGAAGAGCGTCAATTGCCGGTCGTCGCCTACGGCTCGGTCGAAATCGAGGCCCAATGCCGCCAACACCGGTTCCGCGACGGGTCGGACCTGCTTGTCCAGGTAGTGTTCGCGGTCCGGCTTGCTGACGAGGGCGTCCAGTGGTTCCGGACCGGCGACGGTCATCACGTAGGACACGACGCGTTCCGAGCTTGCCGACTTCCGCGCGGCGGCGACGTGCGGCGGCGTATTGGCGGTGTAGTCGCCAGGCCGCTTGCGCAGTCCCTTGCGGTAGACCAGCTTGTCGTCGAACTCACCGTCGCGCAGCCGTGCGGCCACGGCTGCCAGGTAGTCCTCGACGGCCGCTCCGGCGAAGAGGCGCGCGTAGAGCTCGCGCTGCACGTCCTTGGCGAGTTCCGTCCAGTCCCTGCGCACGACTTCCATGCCCGTGAACTCCACAGCGGGCTGGCCGTCCACGAGACCGGCGTAGCGTTTCCGCGCCCCCGCGCCGCCGTGGCGGACCGACGGCAGAAAGAGCTTCAGGTAGAGCTTCTCGAACTCCATTTCGAGCCGGCTCTGGACCTGCCACCTGCTGTCTACGTAGTCGGCGATGGCGGCATTGAGGTCTCGGGCCAGCGTGGGCCCTGCTGTGCGCGCCTCGGCGGCGGCGAGTCCGGAAAGCACGAAAACGCTGTCCGTGTCGCCGTAGAGGACGTCGAAACCGCGCGCCTCGAACCAGCGCTTCGACCATTGCAGGAGGCGGCGTCCCATGCCGGTGACGGCATTGGCGATCGCGACGTTGTGGAATCGGCACGCCGGCGTGCCGAGCACGCCGTAGAACGAGTTCATCAGGATCTTGATGGCTTGCGAAGCGACGGCATCGCCCGTGCGCTTGGCCGCTTCCCGTCGCGGAAACAACTCGTCGAGGATGGCGGGCAGGATCGCAGGCCCGCGGTCGAAGCAGGCGTCGTCTGCGAGGCGCACCGCCCCGGACGGCGCGTCGGCTGGATCGACGAACCCCAGCGGGTCGATATTGAAGGTGCGGATGAGGCTCGGATAGAGGCTCTTGAAATCGAATACCCAGACGTTCTCGTGAATCCCGGTGACGGGTTCGAAGACGTGGCCTCCGGCTTGGCGACGCGAGACCTGGGCGTCGTCGGATCTGACCGTCGGCGCCACGATACGGCGTCTGCGCAACGCCGACAGGTACAGGAAGTCGAACGATGCAATGCTTGCCGCCACCCGGTCCGGCGTCATGCCTGTCAGGCGGCTGCGCGCCACGGCAAGGGTGACGAGGTCGAGTTTCTCGACGATTTCGAGCGCGAGGCGCGCATCCGTTCGTGCGTACTCGGCGAATGTCGCGAGGTCGTCGCGGTAGCGGGCCAGGATGTCGTCCGCGCGATTGCCTGTCGCGTGCTCGACTCCGGTACCGAGCGCCACCTTCCCTTCGCCGAGCACCTCGCTGGCCACGCCGTTCAGGGAATAGTCGTCGTACCGCTGAAAGGCGCCGCGCAGGAGATCCATGCCGTCGAGCACGAGGCGGCCGGGAATGGAGGCCTGCCCGCTGCCGAAGTATCCGCGAGCCGGACGCACACGCACGGATCCGGCGTCGCGCCCGAGATGCAGCGGGATACGGGTTCGCCGGGCGATTCGCGCGAGGACGTTGAGGTCGAAGTCGATCACGTTCCAGCCGGTCAGCACGTCCGGGTCGATGGCGCGGACGCGGTCGACGAAGGCGGCGAGGGCTTCGCGTTCCGTGGCAAATGCGTGCGCCCGCTCGGGCATGTCGCGGCCGGCTTCGTCAACGATCAGCACCTCGTCAACGCCTTGCCCGTACAAGGCAATGGCGAGCAGGCTTCGCGCGGTCGGGTCGGTCTCTATATCGAAGGACAGCACCGACGGACGGATCGTGACGTCGGCGGGACGCAGGAGTGGGTCGTCGAAGACGTGGTCGAGGTCCCCTGTCGGGGTGGATGCACCGACGATTTCGCACCCGCCGCGGATGCCGCGGTCGATCAGGTAGCGGACGGCGAAACGTACGTCCGCTTCGAACGTCGGCACGCCGTGGCCGTGCAGCCGGTCGCGTAGCGGCGGCGCGTCCTGGGGTACGCCGACGTCCACCCGCAGCGTGCGGTCGCCCGCAAAAGTGGTGCTCGCGGTCTCGGTCTGGCGGGTCGCGCCGAGCGTCCAGGCCAGCGCGGCATCGCTTCGCCGGATGTGGAAACTCGGTGTCTGGCGGCGGTCGCGAACGAGGAACGTGCCGCCGTCTTCCAGCACGCCGTAGAGATGGACCACGGGCGCGCCATCGTGGATGCGGTAGCTGGCCTGCAGGATGAACCCGCGGGCGGGCTCTTCGTTGTGAGGGGCAGGCCCCTCGCGCTGCTCTTTAGTACGAGGGGCGGGCCCCTCGCGCTCCCCGGCTGAGGGCTCTCTCATGCGAGGGGCGGGCCCCTCGCGCTCCCCGGCTGAGGGCTCCTCACCGCCACATATGCGTGCCGCCGCAAACCGCGATGGCCTGGCCGGTGACGTAGGCGCTCGCCGGGGCGGCGAGGAAAACGGCGATGCCCTTGAGATCGTCGGACTCGCCGAGGCGCCGGAGCGGCGTCTGGGTCTCGGCGTTGCGCTCGGCCTCGTCGTTGTCCCACAGGGCGCGGGCGAAGTCGGTCTTGATGAGTCCCGGACAGATGGCGTTCACGCGGACGCCCTTGGGACCGTATTCAAGCGCCAGGTTGCGCACGAGGGCGATGTCGGCCAGCTTCGAAATGCTGTAGGTGCCGAGCGTGAGCGAGCCGTTGAAGGCGCCCGTACTCGACGTGATCATCATCGAGCCGCCGCCGTTGGCCACCATGTCAGGCGCCACCATGTGGGCCAGCCAGTGGTTCGAGCGCACGTTGGAGTTCATGATCTTGTCGAAAGCCGAGTCCGGGATTTCCGACATCGGACCGTAGAACGGGTTGATGCCCGCGTTGGCGACCAGGATGTCGACGGGACCGAGCCGGTCGCGGGTTTCCCCGACCAGGGCTTCGAGTTGGTCCTTGTAGCCGATGTTGCAGGCGATCGGGGTGGCAGCGCCGTCGCCGCACTTGGCGTTGATCGCATCGCAGGCGGCTTCGCACTGGTCGAGCTTCCGGCTCGATACCACGACCTTGGCTCCGTGCTCGGCAAGCCCCTCGGCCATGGCGAGTCCCATACCCTTGGAGGCACCGGTCAGGAGCGCCACCTTGCCGGTGAGATCGAAAAGACTGGTTGGAACGGACATGGCCGAGGTTGCTCCGCAAAAGCCGGGCAGACTAACCGGCGGTCGGGCAAAAAGCCATCGGGGTCAAAGCCTGGGCGTTCGCGGTGCGGGATTGCCGCAGCTATCGCCCTCGTAGAGGCCGACGTCGTCGATGTAGACGTCGCGGGAACTCTGGGCGAAGTCGAAGGCGACGCGCCCGTGCAGGTCGGTCTCGGCGATCGTGAACGTGTGCTGGAAGTCCTGGAACGAACTCGTCAGGTCGACCGAGTACTGCCCGCCGCTCGTATTCGACCAGTTGGGGGTGTTGGTGTCGGTGTACGCCGTCATGGTCCGATCGCCCGTCGACCTGGCGCGGTAGCACAGGGTGTACTCCTGGCCGCCGACGAGCATCACCGGGTGGCTGATCTGCGCATGCCAGGCATCGTCGGAGGCGTTCGCCATGTCGATGCGGAGCACACCGCCGCTGACCCGGATGTTGTCGGTCGCCTGCTGCACGAAGTTCCAGTGGCGGAGCGTGCGGCGGTGCTCGCTCAGGAAATTGCTGAACCGGTGCTGGTCCACCGTGAACGTGCCACCGCTCGCGATCAGGTTGCCGGGCCGGCGCCTGAGCGGCGACTGTTCGGAGAAGAACATCATATCGTTGCTGATGAGACCCCCGGCATTCTGGATCTGCAGGAAGTGCAGGCCGCCGTGCGCGGGACTCCGCGCGAGCGCGACGATCAGGATTTCGTCGTCGCAGGCCGGCATGTCCCCGGATTCGCAACTCACCGTCGCGGCGACCTTGCGCCCGTCGATCAGCACCAGCGGGTCGGCCTGCACGTGGCGGGCGTTGATGCGCAGCTCGAGGTCGTCGTTCAGGAAGGGGATCTCCACCGTGCGCGTCTGCGCCTGGATGGGACCGACCGGCCACAGCGCGGGTTGCGGATGGTCGACGGTAACGTTGGGCCCGATGCGCGCCGTCAGCGTGACGAGGAGGTTGCCGTCTGCGGCGTCCTTGACCAGCCGGGTGCGCGAATACGTCCGTGTGTCGGTTCGGCTCCTGTAGCGCGCGGATTGGAACTCGATCGCAAGTGGTCTGATGCTGGTGCCCTTGACCTTGCGCACGCCCTCGCCTTGCAGGACCACCGAGCCCGCCTTGGCTGCCGTCTCCATGGCACGGATCAGGGACAGGGTCTCCGGCAGCCGCGCGGTGTCGCTGTTCAAGGTCACCTGCCTCGCGAAGCCCCCCGGGAAGCCCGTGCTGGTTTCGAGCACCATGTCCCAGATGTCGGACGACGCCCCGGCAAGGATCCACATGTCGCGTTCCGGGAAGCTGGCGCCCATGTTGACGATTTGCATCAGGTCGATGATGTTCAGCCGCCCCTGTGGGAGCAGCATCCAGCGGTCGTAGGCGCCGCGCCAGGTCGGCGCGTCCATCCCGGTCCCCGGGGTATTGGTGCTGACCAGGAACGGCATCTTGTGGCAGGAGCCGCAGGTTTGCGTGCCGGTGTTCGGTTCGCTGGAATCCTGTACGAAACTGAAGTCGAAGTGGCCGCGACGCGCGCTCGCGGTCAGCGCGTTGTCGTAGGCGCGGTTCGGGGCCGGTGGATACGGCGCGCTCAGGACGTACGTGGCGAGCGCGTCGCGCTCTTCGCCGCTGAGCAGCCCTGCCTTGTCCTCGTCGTTCGCGTGCGGGCATTCGCCGTCCGAGTCGAGTTCGCACATGGTCGTTGCCAAGCTGCCGTCGACGAGGTGGCGCGTGCAGGTCTTCGGGTCGTCGGCGGAGCAGTTCGCATCCACGTCCGTCCTGATGTTCGCCGTATTGATGCCACCGTAGGGATCGCCCGGGATGCCGTCCCAATGGTACGGCTGCGTATCGCGGGCGCCGCGGACAGGCATGGTGACCCGCGGCGGGACTTGGTCCATGCAGCCGTCCGTGCCCCTGCACGCGGGCGTCTGCAGCACCCAGATCAGTTGGTCGGTGTGGGCGTCCGGATGGCAGCTTTCGCAGGAAAATGTCCCGGTGGTCGATGCGTCGGCGTCGTTGAATGCGACACGGCCAGCCTTCACCGTGGCGTGCGTTGGGTCGTCCAGCGTGACGGTGGCCGTGACGCTTGGGCTCGAAAGGGTCGTCAAGTCCACGCGGGAGACGGTGTTGCCGACCGCATTCAGCACCCAGGCGGATGCGGGCGCCCCGTCGGCGTCCGAGACCAGCGCGACGCCGCGCGGTACGGCGCCGACGGCGACCCGGCCGAGCACGGCGTCGGACTCGGCATCGAACGTGAAGAGCTTGTCCGAGCCGGCTGCCGTCACGACCAGCGTGGCGTCGTCATCGCTCACCTGGATGCCGAACGGCGTGGCGAGCGCCATCCCGGCGGCCGGGTGCGCGGGCGGCAAGGGTTCGAGGTCGTGGAACTCGGGTCTCGCACAGGCGTTTGCACAGTCCACCTGCGTGATCTGGTTCAGGAATGCGCGGTTCTCCATCTCCGCGAGCCCTTCGCCTCGGGTGCCGGCGCGGCCGTTGGCGTCGTTGCGGGCGTCGGCCTGGGCGACATAGACGGTGCCGCTGCTGTCAACCGCCAGACCGTAGAGCAGGGTTCCCATTCCACTGACGACACGCAATTGCCGGTCGGTCCTGGTATCGAAGATGAAGAGGTCGCGGTCCGGGAGTTCCGTGTTCTTGACGATGTCGGCATCGTAGTTGGTGGACAGCACGTTGTTGTTGCGGAACACGTGCTCCACGGCGTCGAACGTGCACACATCGTCGTCGATGCTCTGCGCCTCGCAGCCGGACAACTGGGTCTGGTTGTTGGACTCGAAGGCGATCACGTAGAGCCTGTCGCCGCGCACGGTGATGGCGCGGGGATCCTGTGCGGAGATCGGTAGCCGACCGGTAACGGCACGGGTCGCGACGTCCACCACGGCGATCCGGTTCGATGCCGACAGCGCCACGTACGCCTTCGCGTTGTTTGCGAACGCCACGCCGACAGGCTCGTCGAAGCGCGTGGCCAGCGTGTTCGGATGGAAGTCGTTGACGGTGGCGATCACCTGTTGAAAGAAGTCGCTGTCCGCGTCGGTGTCGATCACGCTCACCGAGTCGGAGATGTGGTTGGCGACCCAGATCTCGGTGCCGTCGGGCTTGACGGCAAGGCCGACCGGGTCGACGCCGACGTTGATCCGATTCACCACTTCGTTCGTTCCCGCGTCGACGACGTCCACCGTGTCGGCCGGGGTATTGACCGCGTAGACGAAGTCGCCGTGGACGACGATCGGGTTGGCGTGCGGACTCGAGAACGTGGGACGACCGACATTGTCGGGAACGTCGACAACGACGCCCGTTTCGGCGCCCTGGACCGACGCGACGGTGGCCGCGAGCACGACGGCGGCCACCGCTTTGCAACGGCACTGCCACTTTGGCCGATCAATCACGGCATGACCTACCGGCGTGCCCGGAGAACGCCAGTCCACTGCGGGTGTGACGGGTGAACTAACCACAGGGCAACTCGAAATGCAAGACGATCCGGGATGATTTGCCGCGGGCCATTCAAAGGTCGTTGAGGTAGAACGGCGGCATGGACGGGCTGGTCGGAGATGGCGCTGGCCGCTGGCTGCGGGATGTGGAGGTCCGCCCGGTGCGCGGCGCGGAGGAGCGTCGGCGCTGGGACGCGCTGATGCGCGAGCACCACTACCTGCCCTACCGCGGCCTGTTCGGCAGGTCGCTGCGGCAGGTGGCGGTGCGCGGGGAGACCTGGCTCGCGCTGCTGGGCTGGCAGGCCGGGGCGTTCAAGGTCGGGGTGCGCGACGCGTGGATCGGCTGGACGCGGGAGCAGCAGTTCCCGCGCCTGCACCTGATCGCGAGCAACGCCCGTTTCGAGGTGCTGGAGGCGGGCCGGGTTCCGAACCTGGCGGCGCGGGCGCGGGCGCTGGGGCTGGGTCTGCGGCGGCTGTCGCGGGACATGCGGGACGCGCGCAGTAGATGGGCTTGGTGACCTGACATCGCGCCCATCGGTAGAGAAACGTGTCGCGGAACTTGCCGACCAGCTCGTTGACTAGCGCGCGGCCGAGATAGTCGTCAGGGGAAGCCGGCGGTGCGTTCGGATGTTGCGGATCCTTGAGTTCGATGAAGAGATCACGGTCCTGCGCTTCGAGTCGAAATCCACTGCCTTCATACAGTGCGAAGCATCGTATTGCGGGCGGTCAAACCTGCCGCCTTGCAGCCCATCGGGCACGGCCAATTGCAGATCCCCTTCTGGCGTTCCGCCTGCTCCCGGAAGGCTTCGCCAACCGCGAGTTCCGCGAGCACGTCGGGCCGCTGCCCGCCGACGGCGGCTACGGATCGAACCGCGCCACCTGCGACCTGGGCCGGCTGCGCAGGCGCGGGCTGATCGAGCGCATCCCGGGCACCCGCCGCTACCAGGTCACCGCGCTCGGCCACCGCGTCGCCCTGTGCTACTGCCGCACCCACCGCCGCGTCCTCGGCCCGGCGCTCGCCGCTGTCGCCGGCGACCGGTCGCCGCCCGTGCTCGGCCGCCTCGTCGAGCGCTTCGACCGCCAGGTCGAACGGCTGTGGAAGGGCCGCGCAATGGCCGCGTGAGGAACTTTGTTCAAATGTACAGATGGGCGCTGCTCAAGAACGCTAGCGGGGCTACACCCCAGCAAGTAGCAGCGGCGGCCGACGGCCACGAGACTTGATCCAACTGCAACGCAAAACCGCGGTCACGCAAACTAGCGGGGCTCCGCCGCAGCAAGAACCCGCCAAGTTCCGACGGGTAAGAGCATGCAACCTGACTGTGAAGCTAAACCGCGGTCACGCCAACCAGATCGTCGGTCCGTTCGGCGTCAGAGTCGGCGTTCCAAGGCGAGGGCGAGAAAGCTGTTCGTATAGGCCGGTGCGCGCCGCCCGAAAGCGAGCACGTTGCTGATCCGTGCAGGGGCGACGTCGGCCAAGGCCCAGTCCGCGCCTCGGTAGTCCTCCCAATACCAGTGGGCGATGAGTGCCGTCTTGGGGCGCCAGCGGTATGTCGCCTCCACCGCCAGCGAGCGATGGTCCGACACGATGTCTGGAAAGACGTGGGTGTTGTCGCTGACCACGGTCTCGTAGCGGCCGCGGCCCAGCGACTGGTGGTAGGTCAATGCCAGGTCGAGGTCGGCATGCAGGACGCCGTGCGCCCGAGCCACCAACCCCGCCGTTCGGACGTCGTCCGCCGTTGCGTAGCGCCAGTGGGCTGTTGGGTAGGCCTGCTGTCCGGCCGTGGTCGACGCCGAGGCGCGCGACTCGACGAATGCGCTCAGGAGGACGCTCGCCGCGGGCGCGTAGCTGGCGTCAGCGCTCCAGCCGGCGTCTTCTGTGCGGGTCAATCCAAGCGTCGATGCCGGGTAGGTGGTGACCCGCATGTCGACCTCGGCGCCGATCGTAACGGGCATGGCCGTGGTTCGGTTGTCCACGCGCACGCGCAGGATGCTCTCTTCCCGCGCCGCCTGGTAGAAGCGTCTCGTCAAGGGGTTGTTGCGCGTTGACGCCTGGAACGCCGACGCTTTCCGCTCGCCTTGGCTGAGCTTCGCCGATATGCCCAGTCCTCGTGGCCAGCGTGCGGCGATGTCCACCCACCCAACGCGCTCGCGGTTGTCCGTGATTTCGAGCCGCGTGCGTTCGGCGCGCACGGAACGGCCGCCGAACGCAAGGCTTGTGCGGCTTCCCAGCCGATAGCGTAGCGCGGCCTCGGTTGCTGCTCGACGCACGGAGTAGGCCCGGTTGGGACGCGGGGTCGTCTCGAACAGATCACCAAGTACGGGTGTGAACAGGACCGGGCGTGTCCTGTCGGCGCGTTCGTGGAGGCGATGCGCGAGGCTGAGGCGGAGCCGTGCCGTGAGTCGAGTCACGAGGTTGGCGGTGCCGGCGAACGTACGAGCGCGCCCGTCGAAGGCATGCGCATCCAGCCCCGCCGCGTCGAGCGCGGCGTTGGTGGTGGCGGGAAGGAGCGCGTCGTCCTGGCGATGCCGTCCCCAGTTCGCCTGGGCGCTGAACCGCGTTCGCCCGAGCCGTGTGCGCGACACCAGCGACAGCGTATCGAGGCCGTTGTCCGGTGCGAGGGCGACCCGCGTGGGGTCGCGGTGCGGCGCGAAGGCGTCTTGCCACGCCAGCGACGCATCGGCATTGCGAAACCGGGAACGCCGCAACGCCGCGGCAACGAGCCACGGCTGGCTCGTGAATGCGACCTCGCCGCCGAGTTCTTCGGTCGCATATTTGATCGGCTTCGGCAGTCCGGTCGCCTGGTAGAAGCGATCGGCATAGGTCTCCGCGGTGCCGGCCTTGGCCTCGTGCGAGTAGGACGCCTGCAGGCGGACGTTTCGCGTTGGCATGAGCGCGAGCCGGGCGTGCCCACGGCGCCGTCGCGTCGCGTTGTCGACGGCGCGGCCCTGCATCGTACCCAGGCTGCCGGCACCGACCGAGGCCCAGGTGTCGGGCAACGCGAGCGTTGTCCGCCCCGTGTACGGCGTGCGCCCGTCCGCGGCGACGTTGCGCGGCAGTTCGCGCCAGCGCACGACGACGTCGTAGCCCTCGTCGCGGCCGGCACGCAGCCGAACCCGCCGGTCGTCGCGGCCGAGGTGCACTCCTTCGACGCCGAAGTGGCGGCCCTCGGCGCCGCGGTGCGCGAAGACCACGTTGCCGTTGCCTTGGATCCCCGCATGGTCCAGCCCGTTGTCGCGGCCGAAACGGCTTTCTGCTTCGTCCACGGCGAGCGCCCCCAGGCGCCAATGTCCATGTCCAGCGGTGGCGAGATCGAAGGGGCACAGCCGGCACCGCCAGCGCGAGGTGTCGACGGTGTCGTAATTGGGCGTCACGACAGGGCCGGCATCGATCGGCGTGGCCGCGACCGCGATCAGGATGGCGATGGCGCGACCCTTCGTCATCGTCGGAACATCATCGTCGGAACAGGTTCCCTGACGGGTGGTTGGAGCCGTGCACGGCGAAGTGGCAGTTGAGGCAGGCATTCGCCAGCAGGAACGCGCTTGCGCGGCCTGCGGCCAGGTCTTCGGGGGTCTGCGCGAAGCTGCGGTGACCGACGGAGGAGTGGCAGCCTTGGCAAAGCTGGGGTGCGCGGCGAACCAGGAGCGCCGGCTGATTCGATCCGTGGGGGACGTGGCAGATGCTGCAGTCCTCCACCACCGGGGCGTGTTCCCACAGGAACGGCCCACGCAACTCCGCATGGCACGCGAGGCAGGTCTCGTTGACGGTGGGGCGTCGCACGAGCGCGTCGCCCATGCTGCCGTGCGGATCGTGGCAGTCGCGGCAGAGGAGGCCGCCGTCGCGCATCGGGTGGGACGACCGCTTGAAGGCGTCGGCCGCAACAACCCGGTGGCAAGCCGTGCAGGTTCGGGCCTGGCCATCGCTCGCCCTGACCGGGTCGGTCGCACTGTGGACGACATGGCAGTCTGCGCAGGCGAGGCCCGCGGCCTCGTGCGCGCTGCCGGCCCAGTGGGCACGCTCGTAACTCGCATGGCAGCCGAGACAGAGCCCGTTCTGGAGGCCGGCGTCGGCATTGCCACGGTCGCCGAAGTTGACCATCGGTTCGCGGACGGCGCCGGCCGGGAGAATCCGACGGTCGTGGTCGCCGGCCGGTCCGTGGCACGCTTCGCATTGCAGGCCGGCGGGCAGGCGTGCCCGCCCGGACATCTCGAACGGCGCTCCGGACACGGCCGGATGGCCGTGCACGGTCACGAAGACGTCGAGGGTGGGGAACGCCTCCTCGTCGTCGTGGCAGCCCAGGCAGGTGTCCGCACCGCGTCGGGAGTACTCGCCGGCGAGGAGCTTGGCGACCAGTTCGTCGTGCGCGAACTCGGAAGTCTCTCCGCTCGTGGCGAGGAGCACGGCGAACGCCATCGTGAAGAACGTCCCGGGTCGGCACGCCGACGCCTCTTGCCGCCCCTCGCCGATGGCCGTTGCGTTGCAGCGGCGCATGCGGCGATTCTACGGTTTCGGGGTCGGTCGCGCCCGGACGGTGCGCGGACTTGCCGGCAGGCTCCGCCTCCGGCGTGGGGTGCGGCCCGCCCGACCTCATTCGCTGTATGCTTGGCGCGGGAGTCGAGTTGGAGGTAGCGCATGGTAGGTAGGTCGATTCTGGCGAGAGTCGCTCGCGTGATGGGGCGGACGGGAACCGTTGCCGCGCTCGTCGCCGTGGGCAGTGCGCCCGCGCTGGCGCAGGACGACGACCATGGCGACGACAGGCTCGCATCGACGCGGCTCACCTACGGGGTCAGCACGTCGGGCAACATCGCGTCGAGCTCGGACCAGGACTGGTTCCGCCTCGACCTCCAGGGACAGGCGACGCTGTTGATGTTCAGCACCCGCGACCTCGATACGGTCGGCGTCTTCTACGACAGCGAGGGTAACGAACTGGCGACCGACGACGACAGCGGCAGCGACCTGAACTTCCGGATCGAACAGACCGTCGACGGCGGCGTCTACTACGTGAGCGTCAGCAGCATGATGGACGTCGGCGACTACAAGATCACCGCCCGCATCGTCCGCGCCGGCGACGACCATGGCGATACGCCGGGCGCATCCACGCTGTTGCCGCTCGACACGCGTGCTACGGGCAAGATCCAGCCGGCGGACGACGTCGACGCGTTCCGCATTGATCTTGCCGCCGGCATGGACATGCGCATCTCGACGAGCGGCGCGGCGGACACCACCGGCGAGTTGCGCGATGGCGACGACCACGTACTGGCGACCGTGACCATGGGCGGCGTCGGCGGCAATTTCCGCATCGAGCGTTGCCTCGACGCCGGCATCTACTACCTCTTGATCTCGGCGAGCGATGCGGGCGCGTACAACGTGACCGCCGCCGGTAGCGCGAGAGACCACGCGTGCGAGGTCGAGGATCACCACGAAGACGACGATGACGGCCACGGTTCCGACGAGCCGGAAGAGAGCGCATGGGACGTGTTCGTGGCCTCGGTATCCCAGCCAGTCGTGCAGGCCACGTGCGTCAATTGCCACGTTGCCGGCGGTACGGGCAGCCCGGCACTGCGTTTCGTACCGTCGTCGAACGCCGATCACGAGATGACGAACTTCGGACAGTTCGAGTCGTACGTCGGGGAAGGCCACGACGGCCACGACCATGAAGACAATAGCAACGTCACCTGGATACTCGCCAAGATCCGCGGCATGCAGAACCATGGAGGCGGTGTGGTGGTGACGGACGGTTCACAGGAGTTCATGGACATGGAACGCTTCCTCAACCTGCTCGCCGAAGAGGCCGCCGACGGTTAGCCGGTCAGTCCGCGCGAACGGCCCCCTCGGCCTCGCGCTTTGCTTCGCGTTGTCCGCCTTCGCCGATACCGGCGAAGGGATCGCCGAACGCGAATGCCGCGAATGCCACGGCGCACTCGGGCGTAGCGAGCAGCCGGACATCCCGTCCATCGGCGGCTTCTCCGAGTTCGCCATCATGGACCTGATGGAAAGCTACGCATTGGGCTTCCGACAAGCGCGCGCAGTCGCGCTCGAAGACGGCTCGGAGAAGGACATGCTCGAGGTCGTCGAGTCGATGTCCGAAGATGCCATCGAAATGGTGGCCGTCTACTACGCCGCGCAGACATGGCAGCCGCACGAGCAGCCGTTCGATGCCGAACAAGCCAGGCGCGGCGCACGCATCCATGCCCGCAAGTGCGCGAAGTGCCATCTGAAGGAAGGCAGCGTACCGGAGGCCGACCACGCCCTCCTGTCGGGTCAGTGGCGCGACTACCTGGCCGCGGAGTTCCGTGACTTCGACAGCGGCGCGCGGCGCATGGCGGACAAGATGAAGCAGAAGTACGACACGCTCTCGTCCGCGGACAAGGCGGCACTGCTCGAACTCTACGTCAGCGCCGGCAAGTACTGACGGCCACGGCGCCGCGCCGCGTCTGCGCCTACACGGTCGCAGCGGCCCGTTGACCGAACGACGACCGGTAGGCGGGCACCACACCGGCCGCCGCCGCGCCGGCCATGCCCAGCACCACCGGCACGGCGATGGCCGCGAAATCCGCCCGCAGGTCGATGGACCAGCCGAACGCCAAGGGCTGGACGACGTTGCACAGGATCCAGGCGATGGCGAAGCCGAGGGGAACGGCGCTCGCCGCGGCCACCGCGCCCAGGATCGATGACTGCGCCATGGCCAGGCGCCAGATCTCCGCACGTCCATAGCCGATCGCGCCGAGCAATTGGAATTCGCGCTCCCGACTCGCTTGCAGGGAGGTCAGGGCCGCGTACAGCCCGAGAACGGCGACCGCGAGGGCAACGCCTGTCAGGGACCGACTGACCATGAACGTGCGATCGAACACGTCCATGGCGAGGGCCCGAATGGCTCCCTGGTTGCGCACGTTGGCGGTGCCGAAACGCTCGGCCAGGGACGCGGTCAGCGCGGCGAGCGCGTCCCCGTCCCCGTCCGCGAGCACGGCCAGGCGCCGCCAGTGGACCGCCTCGGCAGGGAGGCGCGACTCGTAGGCCGACGTGGGCAGGATCAAGCGCGCTGCCGGCGCTCCGAAGTCGCGGAATACATGGCCGATCTCGACGTCGAGGTGCTTGCCCCCGGCAACCACGGTGACGGTCTCGCCGACGCCGATCCCGAACAGCCGCGCGCCGACCTCGTTGATCATCGCGCGCGTGGCCAACGGCCCTCGGAACCCGTAGCGGCGGGCCTCGTCGACCGTGAGCGCCGCCAGGCTCACGGTGGCGGGCCCGCGGAGAAGCCGGGCGTCCACGTCCGCGTAGCGATGCACGGCCCGGACGCCCGGTCGGGCCGCGATCCGATCGACGTCCGCGGTGGTCAGCGACGTGTGCGCGTTCACGTAGACGCCGGGCCAAAGACGCTCCTCGAGCATCGTCGTGAAGTCGACGCGCAGGCTTTCCACCATCAGCCCCATGCCGATCGCGGTGGCGACGGCGACCGATAGCGCGCCGAGCGCGAGCCGTAGCTCGCCGACGCGGACAGCCGCCGCCCGCAGGTTCGCCCGGGCGCCGATACTTCGCGTGAGCGCGGCAACGCGGCTGGCGGCGCTTCCGAACGCGGGAACCGCGTACGCCATTTGCACGGCGCAGAGCCCGGCAAGCGCTGCGAATGCGGACAACAACGAGGCGTGGGCGATGCCGAACACCGCGATCGCGACGCCGAGCCCGCCGACCACATGGCGTGACCGGTAGCCGGCGCCGGGTTCCCGGGTCGCGAGCACGGGCCCGACGGCAGCGGCGGCAACACCGCAGGCCACGGCCTTGACGACGAGCCAAGGCGGCGTCGCTACCGCGACCTCGCCGTCGAACGCGATGGCCAGCAGCCGTTCGCCGACGGCGATCCCCAGGACCAGGCCGATCGCCGTGCCGGCCGCGCCCAGAACCAGCCCTTCGGCGACGCCGAGAACTCGAAGCGCCCGCCGCGACACGCCGATGGCGACAAGGCGTTCCTGTTCAAGCCGGCGACGCGCGACATTGGAGTAGCTCGCCTGCGCGGCAACCAGGGCGGCCATCAGCAGCGAGAGCATGGCCAGCGCGCCGAGGGTGAACGCCATGGCGTCGGCGAAACGGCTTGCCGGGTTCCAGCGGCGGGTCGCGACGACCCGATAGTCGCCGATCACGGGGTCGTCGTAGCGCGGCATCGCGGCCGTGATGCCGGGCAGGATGGCGTCGAGCGTGTCGAGGAGGCCGGCCCGAACACCGCCCACGCGTAGCCACACCGCGTCGATTTCGCCTTCTCGATCAAGCAGCCGCTGCGCCGTCGGCAGGTCGGCCAGCAGGATGGCGGGGCCGTTGCCGGGGGTGGTCCGGGGGGCGGCTTCCACCACGTCGACGGCGATCCCGGCGCCTCGGAGCGCCTCGGCGGTCGCCGCCGAAGCAATCACCGCGTCGCTGGTGAGGAAGCTGGTGGCTGGCCCGCCGGTGGCTTGCTGCAACGTGGCCGCGGGCGCGAGTCCGGCCAACGGGTCGAAGCCGACGATGCGTGTCGGTCGACCGCCGAGGTCCATGAAATCGTCGATCACGGGAGCCATGGCGGCAACGGTCGGGAACTCCCCTTGGCGCCAGCGCTGCCGAAGGCGGAAGTAGGCGGGCTCCGTCAACGCGGGCGCGGTCGCCACATGGGTGTGGGCGAACGATCCGCCCGGCAACGCATCGAGCGCGCTGCGGAGCGACTGGCTGACCAGGTGCACCGTGGCAACCGCCATGACGGCAACGGCGACGCCGATCAGCGTCGCGAGCGCACCGACGGGATGTCGGCGGAGGAAGCGGACGTGGCTTTTGACCAGGGTTCTCAAGGTGATCTCGAGGACAAGTCGATCAGCCGGTCGGCGCGAGCCGCGATGCGCTCGTTGTGGGTGGCGATCACGAGCGCGGAGGCCGCACTGGCCGTGGCCTGCCACAGCGCGTCGGTCACCCTCGTGGCGCTCCGACTGTCGAGATTGCCGGTTGGCTCGTCGGCAAGCACGACCGGTGGCGTGTGCGCGAGCGCCCTGGCGATCGCGACACGTTGCTGTTCGCCGCCGGACAGGGTCTCGGGAAAACGATCGGCGCAGTGACCGACCCCGAGTGCGTCAAGCCGGGCCAAGGCGGCGCTTCGACGCTCCGGCAGCCGGTTCAGTTCCAGCGGCAGGAGGACGTTTTCGGCAACGGTCAGCGTCGGCACCAGGTTGAAGAACTGGAAGACGTAGCCCACCAGGC
>LXNI01001343.1_pt1 | contig 21904 bp, 14 predicted proteins | sample 809091 | NCBI WGS metagenome assembly LXNI01 (sample SAMN04870527, study PRJNA318959) | sponge metagenome | biome: 01000161; feature: marine sponge reef; material: water | host: Sarcotragus foetidus | place: Greece: Milos, Mediterranean Sea | collected 2013-05-29 | depth 5-7 m | reverse complement strand
GATCGACGCCACCGAGTGGGTCGGGCCGTACGACGACGAGAAGCTCGGCCTCCACCAGGCTGCCCAGTACTACTACTACCCGGGCTGGTGGGAGCCGTCGGCGTCGGTGTCCTTCGAGGTCAACCAGACCGCGTGGGACAGCCTGTCCGCCGACTACAAGGCGGTCTTCGAGGTTGCCGCCCAGGCGTCGGCGCGCCGCATGCTCTACACCTATGATGCCAGGAACCCGGCCGCCCTGCAGCGCCTCGTCGCGGGAGGCACGCAGCTCCGCCCCTTCTCGGACGAGATCATGGCGCTCGCCCGCACCACGATCGGCGAGATCCTCGAGGAAAACGCCGCCGCCGACGCCCAGTACCGCCAGGTCTACGACCACTGGCGCAGCTTCAAGGAGGCGTCCTACCGGTGGTTCGGCACGGCCGAGTTGAGGTACGCGGGGTTCGCGTTCGACCTGTAGGGCGGTTCATTCGACGGGCTGTAACGGTGACGGAATGACATCGCCGCCGTCATTTTGCCTGTCACTATGACGAGCAGGTGAGCCGGCCCTACGGCACCAGCCCCGTCACCAGCACCGGCCACTGGATGATCAGCAGCAGCCCGATCAGCTGGATGATGATGAACGGGATCACCGCGCGGTAAAGGTCCGTCGTCTTCACCTCCGGCGGCGCCACCCCGCGCAGATAGAAGAGCGCGAACCCGAACGGCGGGGTCAGGAACGATGTCTGCAGGTTCATCCCGATCATCACGCCGAACCACACCAGGTCGATCCCGAGCAGGGCCGCCGCGGGGGCCAGCAGCGGAATGATGATGAAGGCGATCTCGAAGAAGTCGAGGAAGAAGCCGAGGATGAAGATCGTCAGGTTGGCGACAAGTAAGAGGCCGATCTTACCACCGGGCAGGCCCGTCAGCAGGTCCTCGATCCAGATGTCGCCGTAGAGGCCGCGGAAGACCAGCGCAAACGCAGTCGACCCGATCAGCAGGAACATGACCATCGTGGTCAGCTTGGTCGCGCCCACCGACGCCTCGCGCAGCACCTTCATCGACATGCGCCCGCGCGCCCCGGCCAGCGCGATCGCGCCCACCGACCCGATCGCGCCCGCCTCGGTGGGGGTCGCGACACCCATGAAGATCGACCCCAGCACGATCAGGATCAGCGCCAGCGGCGGCAGCATCACCACCGCCACCTTCGTCAGCAGCTCGCGCCAGGGGATGTCGGTCATCTCGCGGGGAAGCGCGGGCGCGGCCTCGGGCTTAACGATCGCCACCGCGCCCACGTACATCGCGTACATCGCGGCCAGCATCAGCCCCGGGATCAGTCCCCCGATAAACAGGTTGCCGACCGAGATCCCCAACTGGTCCGCGAGCACCACCAGCACGATGCTCGGCGGGATGATCTGCCCCAGCGTCCCCGACGCCAGAATGACCCCGGACGACAGCCGCGCCGAGTACTTGTAGCGCAGCATGACCGGCAGCGAGATGCTCCCCATCGCCACCACCGAGGCGCCCACCACGCCCGTGGCCGCCGCCAGCATGGCCCCGACCACCACGACCCCCAGCGCCAGCCCCCCGCGATGCCGCCCGAAGAGCGTCCCGATCGTGGTCAGCAGGTCCTCGGCCAGCTTCGCCTTCTCCAGCACCAGCCCCATGAAGATGAAGAACGGCACCGCCAGCAGCACGTAGTTCGACATCACCCCGAAGATCCGCTCGGGCATGGCGTACAGCAGGTTCCAGTCGAAGATGCCCAACTCGACGCCGATGAAGGCGAAGAGGAGCGACGCCCCGCCCAGCGCGAAGGCCACCGGATACCCGCTGAAGATGATCAGGAAGACCACCACGAACATCAGCGGTGCGAGGATGTTGGCTTCCATTTAGATGCCGACCCCGCCGGCGTGGGGTCCAGGGGCGGCGTCATCGTCCGCTTCTTCCGCGTCCTCGTCGGGTCCGCGCAGCACCTGGAGGTCCTTCATGAACTGCGAGATGCCCTGCACGAGCAGCAGCACGAACGCCACGATGATCACCGCCTTGAGCGGATAGCGGGGCAGCCCTCCGGGATCCGGCGACCCTTCCCGTACCAGCCACGAGTTGTGGATCGACGGCCACGAGACCCAGAGCACGAAGACGCAGAAGGGGATCAGCATCAGCACCGAGCCGATCATGTCGATCTTCGCGCGCGCCTTCGGACGGAGCCGCCCGTACAGCACGTCCACCCGCACATGCGCGTTCTCCTTGAGCGCGTACCCGGCCCCCAGCAGGAAGATCAGCGAGAAGAGGTACCACTGGAGCTCCAGGTAGAGGTTGGAGCTCAGGTTGATCCCGATGAACCGTCCCAGGTAGCGCGCGATCGCGTTGTAGGCGCCGATCAGGACCATGGCCAGCGTCAGCCAGGAGATGAAGCGGCCGAGGCGGCCGGTGACGCGGTCGACGACGCGGGTGAAGAGGTTGCCGTTCATGACCCGCCCAGACTATCCCCGGGCGGCGCGCCGAGCAAGGAACGGCCGGTCATCTCCGGTGGCTGGGGAATGCCCATGATGTCGAGGACGGTGGGGGCCACGTCGGCGAGGATGCCGTCTCGCAGCCTGGCGGTGCCGGCACCGTCGCCGACGAGGATGAGCCGCACGGGGAAGGTGGTGTGGGCGGTGAAGGGATTGCCGTCGTCGTCGAGCATTTTCTCGGCGTTGCCGTGATCGGCGGTAACCAGCGCGGTCCCGCCCACGGCACCGATGCGCGCGAGCAGTCGGCCTACACAGGCGTCCACCGTCTCCACGGCCTCGATCGCCGCCGGGATGCTGCCCGTGTGGCCAACCATGTCCGCGTTCGCATAGTTGACCAGCACGAAATCGTGCCGCCCCTCGTCCAGGTGCTGGAGGAGCGCGTCGGTGAGTTCCCGCGCGCTCATCTCGGGCTGGAGGTCGTAGGTGGCGACCTTCGGTGAGGGGACGAGGTGGCGGTCCTCGCCGGGGAAGGGCTCCTCGACGCCGCCGTTGAAGAAGTAGGTGACGTGCGGGTATTTCTCCGTTTCGGCCATCCTGAGCTGGGGGTGGCCGGTGCGCGCGAGGACCTCGCCAAGGGTGCTGTGAAGGGTGCGCGGGGGGAAGAGGACGGGGTGGGGGAAGTCGTCCTCGTAGCGCGTCATGGCCACGAATGTGCCGAAGGTGCCGCGGGGCCGGGGGAAGTGGGGGAAGGCGGGGTCGGTGAGGGCGGCCGTGAGCTGGCGGGCGCGGTCGGCGCGGAAGTTGAAGAAGAGGATGCCGTCGGTGGGGCGGATGCCGGGGGATTCGCCGACCGCCACCGGCGGCAGAAACTCGTCCGTGGCGCCCTCCGCGTAGCAGCGCGCGACGTACCCGGCGGCGCTGTCCACGCGCGTCCCGTCCCCCTCGACAATCGCCCGGTACGCCTTTTCCGTGCGCTCCCACCGCCTGTCGCGGTCCATCGTGAAGTAGCGCCCCGACACGGTGGCGATCCTCGCGTGGTCCCCCCCCGCGGTCCGCGCGCCCAGCTCCTCGATCCACCCGATCCCCGAGGTCGGCGAGGTGTCCCGCCCGTCGGTGACGCAGTGCACGCGAACCGGAATGCGCACCCGGCCGGCCCAGTCCAGGAGCGCGTGCAGGTGGCCGATTTCGCTATGGACACCTCCGTCCGAACACAGCCCGATCAGGTGGAGCGCGCCCCCCGTCCGGCGAAGCGTCGCGGCCAGGGCGGCCAGCTCGGCGAGGCCGAAAAACGACCCGTCCGAGATCGACTTCGAGATCCGCGTCACCTCCTGGTGCACGATCCGCCCCGCGCCCAGGTTCAGGTGCCCGACCTCCGAGTTGCCCATCTGGCCCCGAGGCAGGCCGACCGCTTCACCCGAAGTGCGGAGCAGGCTCCACGGGCACTCCGCCAGCAGCCGGTCGCGGACGGGGGTGCGCGCCATGGCGACCGCGTTGCCCTGCCGCTCTATCCCGGCGGCGTCCGACGCGCCGACACCCCAGCCGTCGCATATGATCAGGACGGTCGGCTTCCTGCTATCGTTCATTGAAGTGGCGATTCGTGTACGCGGATTGACGCTCGGCGGGGCGGGGGCGGCGCTGAACAATCTAACGAAAGGCGTGACCGCACTTGCGCGACCGGTGGAAGGAAAGCGTGGACCCACGCGGCCGGCCGGCGGCGCCGGTCCGGTGGATCCCGGCGGCGTCGGGCCGCGACGAGGCCGAACTCGCGCGCTGGCGGGCCGCGGTTGGGCCGGTCCGGATGCGCAATGCCGCCGCGACCGGCACGCCGACCCTGCCCCTAACGGTGGCCGCCTGGAATGCGCAGGTGGGGGGCGGGGCGATCCGCGGGCTCTGGAATCGGATAGCTCCCGGCCCCCGCGCGGAGGCGACCCCCACCGTGCTGCTCCTCCAGGAGGTCTTCGCCATGGGCCCCGATCTTCCGGAGTTGGCCGCCGGCGGCGCCTGGGCCTCCCGCATCACGGGCACGCCGCCGGGCGAGGACCGCACCGACATCGTGTCCTTCGCGCGGGAAGCCTCGCTGTCCCTCATCTACGTCCCGTCCATGAGGAACGGGGGACCGGACGGCGGTCCGCCGGAGGACCGGGGAAACGCGATCCTGGCCAACGTGCCGCTCTCCTCGGCGTGCGCCATCGAGCTCCCGTTCGAGCGGCAGCGAAGGGTGGCGGTGGCGGCGGAGGTGGACATCGGTGGCCGGCGGGTGGCGATGTGTTCGGTGCACCTGGAAAACCGTGCCCCGTGGGGCCGCGCCTGGCGCACGCTCGGAAGTGGGCGGAGGAGACAGATGGCGGGGCTGCTGGAAGTCTTCCCGGACTGCTCGGAGGCGGACGCCTTCATCCTGGGCGGCGACCTCAACACCTGGTTGCGAGGACGCCGCGAGGGTGCCTACACCCTGGCCAGAACCCGGTTCCCGCAGCCGGAACACCCCGACCCCCGGCCCACCCACCACTTCGAGATTGGAGGCTGGCTGCGCCACGCGGACTACCTCATGTTCCGGCTACCGCCCGGTTGGCGGGGTGAGTACCGTACTCTGGACACTGCCTTCGGGTCGGATCACTATCCGCTGGTGGGGGGTATAAGACAAGAAGCGGGGATCGAAGCACCGGATAGCCGTGGACATGTAAACCATACATGACATAATGTAAAGCCCAGATTACATCTTACCGGAAAGACAGCCTAATGAAAGCTGCCGCAACACCAACCTTGGCCTTGGCCGCCCTTCTCCTGCTGCCCGGGACGCCCGCAGCCGGTCAGACCAATCTTATCCTCACGGGGGGCGTGAACGTGGCGTCCATGGAATTTCACGGCTCGCTCAATGATTTCCTCGGCGTGCTGGTCCCACAGGAGTCGCGCGAGTCGGTGGGGATCCAGCGATTCACGGCCGGCGCGGCGGTCGCTTTCCAGTTGTCGAACCGATGGGGCCTTCAATTGGGCGGGGCGTACTCGAAAAAGGGAGGGCGGTGGGAACTCGGCACCCCGGACTGGCATACCGATGTCCTCCTGGAAACCGACTATCTTGAGTTCACGGCGCTGGGAAGGTTGGGGGTCAAGTCGCCGGACGAGGTCTCGGTCGTCTTGCTGGCGGGTCCCGCGCTCAGCTGGCAGTCGGGCTGCGGGCTGAAGGAATCGGCCTACTTGCATGGCCAACCGTACGAGGTGGCCACGAACTGCGACGCGCGCGGTCCACTGGCGTCCCGGAGGTCGAACGTCGACCTGGGCGTGGCATTGGGAGCGGCGCTCGAGGTCGGCATGTGGGCGGGCCTCGGGGTTTCGCTGGGCGTGATGTACACCTCGGGGCTTGTGGACGTTTCGGGGGACTTCGGCAGCGAGCTCAAGCACAGGGTGCTGACCCTGCAGGCCGGCATTCTCTACCCGATCTTCAGGTAGAACCCCGCGTAGCCCGGTATCCCCCGCGGGCGTGATCGAATACAATCTCCCGCCCCACCGCCTCCCGCTCCACCCGCCCCCCCGCGAAGACCGTCCTGCCCCCCACCCACGTCCGCACCGGCCACCCCTCGAGCACGGTCCCGTCCCACGGACTCCACCCGCACTTCGTCCGCTGTTCTCCGTTTCGCACCGTCCGCCCGGCCGCCATGTCCACCAGCACCAGGTCCGCGTCCCACCCCTCGTCGATCCGCCCCTTCCCCACGATGTCCCAGATGCGCGCCGGACGGTCGCACATCCACGCCGCCAGGTCCTGCAGCGTGCACCGCCCCCGGTTGACCTCGTTGAGCATGAGCGGCAGCACCACCTCGACCGCGGGCACCCCGGAAGGGGAATCGGGGTAGGAGACCGCCTTCTCCTCGAGGGTGTGGGGCGCGTGATCGGTGGCGATGATGTGGATGGCGCCCCCGGCGAGGCCGCGCCAGAGCGCCTCCCGGTCCGCCGCCGTCTTCAGCGACGGGTTCATCTGGGCCAGAGTGCCGAGGCGGCTGTAGTCGGTCACGTCCAGGAAGAGGTGGTGCGGGCAGGCCTCGGCGGTGACGAGGCCGTCCGTCTGGCGGGCCAGGATCTCGACCTCGTCCGCGGTGGAGACGTGGAGGACGTGGAAGCGGTGGTCGTGGCGCCGGGCCAGGTCGATCGCGCGCCGGGTGGCGGTCACGGCCGCGCGGTGATCGCGGATGCGGGAATGGTCGTGGACGGTGAGCGGCGGTTTCAGCGCCGCCCGGTTGGCGTGCACGGTGGCCTCGTCCTCGCAGTGGGCCGTGATCGGGAGCGTGGTCTCGGCGAAGATCGCCTCGAGCCGGTCCTGGTCGTCGACCAGCATGTTCCCCGTGCTCGACCCGATGAAGATCTTGATCCCGGGAGTTCGGGACGCGCGCCGCAGCTCCGCCAGGTTGTCGGTCGTAGCGCCGATGTAGAAGCCGTAGTTGACCACGGACCGCCGCGCCGCCAGCGCCAGCTTCTCCGCCAGCGCCTCGACCGTCACCGTTTGTGGATCCGTGTTCGGCATCTCCAGAAACGAGGTCACGCCCCCCGCGGCGCACGCCCGGCTGCCCGTGCGCAGATCCTCCTTGTGGGTCAGGCCGGGGTCGCGAAAGTGCACCTGGTCGTCGATGACGCCGGGCATGAGGTGGAGCCCGGCCGCGTCGACCACCTCGTCCGCGCGTGTGTGCGCAGCCGCGCCTACCGCCGCGATCCGCCCCCCTTCGATCAGCACCGAGGTCCGCGCCGTTTCGCGCGGCAGGACCACCGCCGCGCCGCGGATCAGGGTGCGGTCACGTGAAATAGGGGTTGTCCCCGCTCGCGTGATCGGTCACGTCATGGATCGCCGTAACCTCCGGAACCGATTGCGACACCATTCGCTCCACCCCCTGGCGCAGGGTCATGCGCGACATGGCGCACCCCTGGCAGCCGCCCGCCATCTCGATGAAGATCTCGGTCCCCTGCACGTCCACCAGGTTGATCACGCCGCCGTGCGACGCGATCGCCGGGTTGATCTCGGTGTCCAGCACGTGGCTGACCCGGTCGGCCAGTTTCCCCTCGGGGCCGGTGTCGTCCATGGACGCCTTGACGGCCTCCGGATCCGGCGTAATCTGGAAGCCGCTCTCCTGGATGGTCTCCACGAAATCCACCGTCGCACCGTTCAACCGGTCCGCGCTCGCCTCGTCCACGAGCACGGTGAAGGATCCCGCGTCCACCTCCAGATCGGAATCGCCGCGGCTGTCGGAGTCCACCAGGGTGAGCTCGTAGTTGGGCGCGAAGGGACTTCCTTCCACGGCGATTCTGAGCGCCTGCAGTCCGTCCTCCTCAAGATCCATGAAGGACGTCACCATGTCGCGGGCCTTGTCCGAAAAGTTCAGCTTCATTTCATTCCTCGTTGGTACCGATGAAACCGGACGGCCGACCGTCCGGATGCTTCAAGTTGCGGGGTCAATGTGAAACATGTCCCGACAATGACCGGGGTGTCCACTTGGGAAGACACTCCGCGGACCTCACAACCGATAGCGAGACGCGATGAGGACGGTGATCGTAACCGGCGGCAACCGGGGCGTCGGGCTGGCCACGGCCCGGCATCTGGCGGGCCGGGGGTACAATGTGATTCTGGTATGCCGCGACGAACAGCGCGGCCGGGCGGCGCTCGAATCGTTGCATTCGCCGGTGAGCCAGGGGAATCACCGTCTGGTTGTCGCGGATCTGGCCTCGTTCGAGTCCGTTCGGGAGGGGGCACGGCGGATCGCCGGGACAGGGGTGCCCATCGCGGCTCTGGTCAACAACGCGGCCTGTCTTCCCCCGAAGCGGGTCGAAAGCCGTGACGGATTCGAACTGCAGCTCGCGGTGACGCACCTCGGTCACTTTCTCCTGACGCACCTCCTGCTCCCCCAGCTCGGTAGCGCAACCGCGCCGAGCCGGGTGGTGACGGTGGCGTCGGCCGCGCATTCGGGCCCGCCATTCGACTTCGGCGACCCCAACTTCGAGCGCCGGCGCTACCGGAGGCGGCGGGCCTATCAGCAGAGCAAGCTGGCCAACGTACTCTTCACGGCCGCGCTGGCGCGGCGCGTGGCCGGGACCGGGGTGCAGGCGACGGTGCTGCATCCGGGAGTGTATGACACGGGGCTGCTGCGCAACTACCTGGGCCGAATCCCGGGTGGGCGAGTCGCGGCGCGAGTCGGTACGTCGCGCGCGGAGAAGGCCGGGCCGGTGGTCGCGGAGCTGGCGGTGGGACGGCGCGACGAGAACCTGAACGGCCTGTACTTCCACAAGGGCGCGCAGGCCGCGCCCTCGGCCGCGGCCCGTGACACGAGGGCGCAGGAGCGGCTCTGGAGCTGGAGCGCCGAGGCAACGGGGCTCGCCGCCGGCGAGGCGGGCGCGGGTTCGGAGCCCGGAGACCAGAGGGAACTGGGCTCCGCCCTCACCGATTCCCCCGAAATGCCACTTCGGTAACTTTAGACGCACTTGCTGGGAGCCGCGCCACCCGACTGCCGCGCCGCTCCACCAGAGCCCGCTTGCGGGTTACACACCAATTACACATCGGAGATACGCCGTGCCGGACCGGATGGAGAAGATCGTGTCGCTGTGCAAGCGGCGGGGATTCGTGTTTCAGTCTTCGGAGATCTACGGAGGGGCCGCGTCGGTCTGGGACTACGGGCCGCTGGGCGTCGAATTGCGCAAGAACGTCGCCGACGCCTGGTGGTCCACAATGGTGCACGCGCGCGACGACATCGAGGGCCTCGACGCCGGGATCCTCATGCACCCGCGGGTCTGGGAGGCCTCGGGGCACGTATCCGGCTTCACCGACCCCCTGCTGGAGTGCAAGACCTGCAAGAAGCGCTGGCGCGCGGACCACATCGAAGACGCTGGCTGCCCACGCAAGCCTTCGGTTGCCCCCGGCGCCCACAAGGACTGCGAACTCGGCGAGCCGCGCCTCTTCAACCTCATGTTCAAGACCTTCATGGGCCCGGTCGAGGAGGATGCCTCGGTGGTGTACCTGCGGCCCGAGACGGCCCAGGGCTCGTATGTGAACTTCCTCAACGTGCAGCAGACCGCGCGTCAGCGCGTCCCCTTCGGGATCGCCCAGGTCGGCAAGGCGTTCCGCAACGAGATCACGCCGGGCAACTTCATCTTCCGCACCCGCGAGTTCGAGCAGGCCGAGATGCAGTTCTTCGTCAAGCCCGGCAGCGACGACGAATGGTTCGACTACTGGCTCGACCAGCGGCTGAAGTGGCACCACGGGATCGGCATCCGCCCGGAAAAGCTGCGCCAGCACGCGCACGGTCCGAACGAACTGGCGCACTACGCCAAGACCGCCATCGACATCGAGTACGAATTCCCCTTCGGGTGGCAGGAGCTCGAAGGGGTCCACAACCGCACCGATTTCGACCTGTCGCGCCACCAGGAGTACTCGGGGAAGCGTCTGCTGTACATCGACCCGGGTTCGGGCGAGCGCTTCGTGCCGTACGTGGTGGAGACGGCGATGGGGGTGGGCCGGGCGGCGCTGGTGGCGCTCGTCGACGCGTACCGCGAAGAGGAGGTCGAGGGGCAGGCGCGGGTGGTGCTGGGGCTCGATCCGCGGCTGGCGCCGATCAAGGCCGCGGTCTTCCCGCTGATGAAGAAGTTCGGCCAGCCCGAGATCGCCCGGGAGCTGCTGAAGGGGTTGCGCACGGCAAGGATACCCGCCGGCTACGACCAGGCCGGGTCGATCGGGCGGCGCTACCGCAGGCAGGATGAGGCGGGAACGCCGTGGTGCGTCACCATCGACCGACAGACCTCGGAGGACCGCACCGTGACGATTCGCGACCGGGACACGCTGGCGCAGGAGCGCGTGGGGCTCGACCACGTGGTGGGGTGGATCCGGGAGCGGCTGGGGTAGTAGCGGCCACGCGGGCCAGGGCGGGTCGGATCGCCGGACACCCGCGGCAATCGCTCGCCGTGCCGCGCTCCTATGGCCCGGTCCGGTCGAAAGTCGTAGGCTATCCCCAATCATCCCACCACTAATGCAAGGAGCCGCGTTCGTGTCCACCCGTTCCGCTGTCTTCACCACCCGCTGGGGAATGCTCCTGGCCATGCTCGGCATGGCGATCGGCACCGGAAACATCTGGCGTTTCCCCCGCATCGCGGCTTCCAACGGTGGCGGCAGCTTCCTGGTGGCGTGGGTGGTCTTCCTGCTTCTCTGGTCGATCCCGCTGCTGATCCTCGAATTCGGCATGGGGAAGGCCACCCGGCGCGGCACCGTCGGGTCTTTCATCAAGACGATCGGGCCGAAGTTCGCGTGGATGGGGGCGTGGGTGGCGTGGGTCGCGGTCGCCATCATGTTCTACTACTCGGTGGTGATGGGGTGGACGATCCGCTTCTTCTTCGCGACGGTGAGCGGCGAGATCCCGACGGCGATGCCGAGCCAGTTCTGGGACGCCTTCAACTCCACCCCGCAGGCCGTACTCTTCCACGCGATCGCGGTTGGGCTGGGCATATTCGTCGTGTCGAAGGGGGTGCGCGGCATCGAGACCGCGGCCCGCTTCCTGATCCCCTCGCTGGTGATCCTGGTGATCGTTCTGGCGGTGAAGGCGCTGACCATGCCGGGCGCGTCCGACGGGCTGGCCTTCCTCTTCACCCCCGACTTCAGCCAGCTCGGCGACGTCAGGATCTGGCTCGAGGCGCTGACCCAGAACGCGTGGGACACCGGTGCCGGGTGGGGCCTGGTGCTCTCCTATGCGGTCTACATGCGGGCGCGCGAAGACACGGCCCTCAACGCATTCGTGATCGGATTCGGCAACAACTCGATGTCGCTGCTGGCGGGGATCATGGTGCTGTGCACGATCTTCTCCGTCATGCCGGAGGCCGCGAACGAAATCGTGGGCGCGGGGAACGAAGGGCTGACCTTTATCTGGGTGCCGCAGCTCTTCGCCCAGATCCCGGCCGGGCAGTTCTTCATGGGGCTCTTCTTCCTGGCGCTGGTCTTCGCGGCCTGGTCCAGCCTGGTGGCGATGATCGAGCTGGCGTCCCGGATCCTGATCGACCTGGGGCTGACCCGCCGCCATGCGATCATGCTGGTGGGCTCGGCCGGCTTCCTGCTGGGGATCCCGTCGGCGATGCGGATCGGGGTCTTCCAGAACCAGGACTGGGTGTGGGGCGTGGGCCTGATGCTCTCGGGGTTCTTCTTCGCCTTCGCCGTGATGAAGTACGGGGTGACGAAGTGGCGCGAGAAGTTCATCAACACCGCGGATTCCGATGTTTGGATCGGGAAGTGGTGGGACTGGGCCATACGGCTGGTGCTGGTCGAGGCGGCCGTGCTCATGGTGTGGTGGCTGGTGCAGGCCGGGGGCGATGACTTCTGGTCGGCCGAGACCTGGACCCTCTTCTCGTCGTACAACGTCGGTTCGGTGCTGATCCAGTGGGCGGTGGTGCTGCTGGCGCTCTTCGCGCTGAACGGGTGGATGGTGCGCCGGATCCAGGCGGCGCGGGGCGGGGAGGCCGCGGCGGATCCCGGCGGCGGCGGATAGGCTTCACGGGGCCGCACCTTGGCCATCCACGACGCCTACGCCCGGTTCACCCCCTACGAGCTGCTGCTCCCGGACCCGGAGTTTCCGGACCGGTGCTTCAGTGCGATCACGCGCGAAGCGGAGGAACGCGGGGTGGATGCAGGCAACCCGGCCGCGTTCGTGATGATGGGGGCGGTGCAGGGGGCGATTGCGGAGTTGCGTGAGGAGGATGCCGGACCCGAGTCGGCCCACGACCATGCGGGGATCGTGTTCTTTGCGTACCACTTGTGGCGGACGGGTGGGGGGGTGGTGCTTGCCAGGCGGAAGACGTTGCGTGAACTGCTCGGTGCGGGGTCGCGAGCGAGGGCCTGCCCGATGCCGAAACCCTCCTCCGCCCCGCGGGGGGAGGGTGGGGTGGGAAACGGCGGGTCCGAACGGTCGCGAGACCCGGCCGAAGTGGAGGAAGACACCGGGCTGGGTTGGACGGAAACCCTCGCCGGACGCGCCGGGTACGTTCAGCTTCCCCAGCATCTGGTGTGGATGGAGTCCCCGGATCAGCCGCCGGAGTCCGTGGACGGGTTCTTCTGGCACGGCGACAACGGCGGCGCGCTGCACCTGGCCCTGGTGGCCGGGATGCGCAGGGATCGTCCCGGCTGCGTGATCGTCTCCGTCCCCCCCCAACCCCTCGACGCGCTCCCCGGATGGTCGTCGGGCCCCGCGCGGGAAGGTGGCGGCGACTTTTCGACTTCGCTGCCCGGCGCCGAGCTGGATGGTCTCGTGGGGATCCGCACGCCCGCGGAGGTCTTCAAGCTCGTGGCGCTGGTGCTCGGACGGTTCGCGCTGGAAAGGCCGGAGCCGGTTTCGCCGCCGCCGCCCTCCACCTCGGACGGCGATCCCCAGCCCAATGACGCGGGCCCGCGGCCGACGACACTTCCTTCCACCGTCCTCTAACCCGGTGGTATCCGTTAAGCCTATCCGCCATGCCCAGGATATACTCCGCCATGCCTTGAATATCATCTGCCATGCCCCGAATACCATCCGCCATCCCACCATGATTCCTCCGACCCCCCGATGACCCCACGCGAATCAAAGAAAAATCGGACCGCCCGCGCCGCCGAGATCTACGAAATCCTCTTCGCCGAGTACCCGGACGCCAAGTGCGCGCTCAACCACGCGTCCCCCTACGAACTGGCGGTCGCCACCATCCTCTCCGCGCAGTGCACCGACGTTCGCGTGAACATGGTCACGCCCGAGCTCTTCCGGCGCTACCCCGACCCCGAATCCCTGGCGGCCGCACTCCCGGAGCAGCTGGAAGAGGTAATCCGCTCAACAGGATTCTTCCGCAACAAGACCCGCAACCTGATCGGCATGGCCGACGCCCTCATCGAGGAACACGGCGGCGAGCTGCCCAGAAACATGAAGGAGCTGTCCGCGCTGCCGGGAATCGGGCGAAAAACCGCCAACGTCATCCTCGGCAACGCTTTCGGGATCGACGAAGGGGTGGTCGTGGATACCCACGTCAAGCGGCTGTCCCGGCGGATGCGCTTCACCGCCGAGAAAACCCCGGAAAAGATCGAAAAAGACCTTATGGCGCTCTTTCCGAGGCACGTGTGGACCATGCTCGCCCACCTGCTGATCTTTCACGGGCGGCAGGTCTGCGATGCCCGGCGCCCGCGCTGCAACCGGTGCGCGGTCTCGCATCTTTGCCCTTCGAGCGCCGTCTGAGCCGCGGTCCCGCCGACCCGAGCAACCCAACAATCGACATCGCCGGGGCCGCTCCGCTCCCCTTCGGCCCGTGGCCGTCCAATCGCATCGCCATGCCGGGCTCTGCGCCCGAGGCGTCACCCGAGGTGGCGAACAGTCGCAGGGTGTCTGCGGCGAGTGCGGTGATCCCGATGAGCGCAGGCGGAACCGGAGGTGCCGGACCGACCTCAACATCCGTGCCGGACTGGCTGCCCGAGTTCATGGTCACCGTGAACTCCCGGCTCACCATGCGTCCCCGTTGGATCACCACGCTGTCAACCGATGCGGACCCTTGATTCACCGAAATCGGGATGCTCATCGAATACGGCGCCCCTTCCGGCAGGATCGCCACGACCGTAGCCGGGCCGGGTGCCGTCAAGTCTGTCGTATCCGTTCGTTGCAGACGGACAGAAAGGGAGAAAGGCGTGCCCGGATTTTCCTCAAGGTGGAGTTTCGAAAGCTCCGAGAGTCCCGTAAACGCTTTCTCCGGCAGCTCGGAAAGTTCGTTGTCGGCCAGGTATAGGACCCTCAACTCTCCGAGGTTCGCGAAGATGCCTATCGGCAGTGCACCCAGTTCGTCCTCACCCATCCACAGCTCTTCCAGCCCCGTCAATGTCGAAAACACCGTCGGGGGCAAGGTCCCGAGGGGATTCTCGGAAAGAAACAACAGATTGAGTCGCGGCATTCCCCCGAAGGCACCGGGCGAGATCTGCGCCAGCCGGTTCCCGGTGAGCCACAACTCCTGAAGATTCGAAAGGTTTTCGAAACCACCGGTCTCCAACCGGGACAGCCGGCTTTCATGGAGGAACAATGAAGTCAAGCGGGGCAGGCCATTGAATGCGCCGGGCTCAATGGCCATGAGGCTCCCTTTGTACAACCACAGGTCTTCCAGAGCAGTGAGGCCGACAAATGCGTCTGTCCTCAGTTCGGTAAAGGGATTTTCTCCGAGGTCCAGAGTCCTCAGATTCGTGAGACCGTCGAACATGTCGGACTCCACCGCCACGATGCGGTTTGCGTGCAAGTTCAGCAATCGCAAGTCCGAGAGTCCCGAAAACGTGCCGGGCGCCAGGCCGGAGATCCGGTTGCCGCCAAGCCAGAGCCGCTGAAGCTCACCGAGGCCGGAGAAGACCGCGCCTTCGATTGCGGAGATACGATTCTCCCCAAGGTCGAGGAATACGATATCGTCCAACCCCTCGAAGACACCGTTCGACAGGCTTTCCAGGCGGTTTTCGCCGAGGTACAGAGAATCCAGGTCGCTCAGGTCGGAAAACAGCCCCGGGCTCAGTTCGGTCAGGTGATTTTCGGACAGCCCGAGGTAGCTGAGGTTGGCAAGGCCGGTCAGCGCATCCTGGTGAATCGCGGCCAGCCGGTTTTCCTCCAATGAAAGCAATTCCATATCCGACTGTCCCGAGAACACCGGCGGCAAGGTCTCAAAGCGGTTCCCCCACGCAACGAATACCCTCAGGTTGGAGAGTTCGGCAATCCCGGCCGGGAGTTCGCGAAGACCGTTCCGGTAGAGCCACAACTCTTCCAGTCGCGTGAGTCCGGATAGAATGTCCGGCGGCAGCTCCGTCAGTTCGTTCGCCTGGAACGAAAGATCCTTCAGCCGTGAGAGCCCCGAGAAAATGCCTGCCGGCAGTTCGCCCAGCCGATTGTAGCCCAGGAGAAGGCGCTCCAGTTCGTCGAGTCCGGCGAAGACCCCGGGTGGCAACTCCGTCAGCCTGTTTCCAGTCAGCCATAGTTCCCTGAGTTCGGTCAGCCCTGCAAAATCGCCGGTGCGAAGCTCTGTGATGGGCTCGTCGGCGCCTGTTCCGTTACGATGCGCCAGGATCGGTGGTGTCCGGGTCGGCTTCGCCAATCGGGACGGACATGGTGGCATGGGAATCGGCGGTTCGCCGGCACCTTGCCGTGTGCTGGGAGCCCGCTCTGGAGAGCAGCGTCCGCTCCCTTCCGGCGAAGACGCCTCCGAATCCGCTCCGGCATGTGGGCCCGGTGGTAGCGGCTGAAGAAGATCGAGAATGTCGATCCCTGCCAGGTGCGAGTCTTCGGTTCCACGGCAATCGTCTGTGCCGGCCAGCTCCACGAGCGCGTCACGGACCTGCGGCGTACGATCGCAGACACCCTCCTCAATGGTCAATTCTGCGGAAGACAGCTCCCCCAGGGTGTATCCGGCATCCTCCGCCGGCGGGTTGAGAAAGATGGTCAGAACTTCGCGTGTCGGCTCAATCTCGCTGTCGTCGTTCACGACGATTTCGAATGTCGCACTCCGTTCGTAGGCGCCGATTTCCAGGGTGCCGCCGCTGGTGTCGCCGATATCCGCCTCATCGGCGTCGTCGGTGCCCGGGTCGCCGTCCGGGCCGAAGGTGTACCCCAACTGCAGCGTCGAGACGGGTGCCGGTCGGAGCCGAACCTCAAATACTACCGGGTCTCCCTCGGGAGCAGCGACCGAAACGGTCACGAATTCGACTTGCGGGTCGCCACGAACCTCGACGACGGTGGAGAAGCTCTGCTGCACGGACATGCCGTCGGGGTCGCTCGCCGTCACGATGACCGATGCCGTTCCAGCGGTCACCGCGAAGATCCTGACGGTTTCGCCCATGGCGAGGGCGCCCGTTACGCCGCCGTCGGATGTCGCCACATCGTAGCTCAGCATGTCGCCGTCCGGATCGTTGAAGTACCCCGCTACTGCGATGTCGGTTGTGTCACCCTCGATCAGATCCAGATCCGGGATCACCCCGACGACTTCCGGTGCGCGGTTCGGGATGTCGACCACGAAGGTCTGCTGAGCAGTCAGTCCGTCCGGGTCCCTTGCTGTCACCGTGATCGACGTGTTGCCCTGCGAGACGCCGGCCACCGTCGCGCTGCTCCCTGCAACCGCTACCGTGGCCACGTTGGCGTTGACGGTTTCCGCGGTGTACGTCAGCGCGTCGCCATCGGGGTCACTGAAGTACTGGGACAGGTTCAACGTGACCGACCGGCCGACGTGAAGGGTCTGTGCGGGAATTGCCGCGGCCGCGATCGGTGCTCTGTTGGACTGGCCGGGATCGGGGTCCGTGGTTGAGCATGCCCAGGCAAGGAGGGCCACGGCAGCGAGTGCCAATCCTGCGTATTCCGTGGGTCGTAGCACACTCCGTCCGCGATCGACGTTGAGTCGATGTAAGGTCTCACTCATGATACCGACCCCTTTCGGTCACCCCATGTATGATCTGTGTGGCCGCCCAACTGTGCTCAATTCGGTGTGATTAGTCGAGCGCCAACGTATACTATGGTATCGAGTGCTGACGTGCCATCCCCTAACACCGAGCCCGAGACATCGCTGGTTGTGGTGAACAGCACCAATGTGTCGACAGCGACCAGATTTACGCCAACGATCGAATCCGGAACCGGGGGTGCCGGCCCCGCGACGACTACGGTGCCACTCTGGCTGCCCGGGCTCATGGTCACCGTGAACTCGGCACTTTCGACTTGCCCTCGCTCGATGACCGCCACGTCGGTGGAGAGAGAGCCGCCCTCGACCGAAAGCGGGATTCTCATCCTGAAGGGCGCCCCCTCCGCCAGCGCGAGCACAACCCTGGCCGGCCCGGGAGCCGCCAGGTCCGCTGTGTCCGTCCTTGCCATTCCGACATTGAGTGTGAAGGGCGTTCCCGGATTGCTGTCCAGATTGAGGGAGAGCAGTTCGTACAACCCGGTGAACATGCCGTCCGAAAGCTCGGCGAGTTCGTTCTGATGCATGGACAGGACCGTCACCGCCGCCAGGTCGGAGAAGACGCCCGGTGGCACCGTGGCGAGTTGACTGTCGGAAAGATACAGTTCCTCCAATCTCTCGAGCCCGGTGAACACTCCTGATTGCAGCTCGGTCAGCCGGTTGCCCCACACAACCAGTCTCTCCAGCAGCGGGAGTTCCGAGAGGGCGTCGGCGGACATCTCGCTGATCCGGTTTCTGTAGAGCCACAGCTCGACCAGTGAGGAAAGACCCGCGAAGGTACCGCCTTCAAGCGTGGTCAGCCGGTTCCGGTGAATGTACAGCTCCCTGAGCCGCGACAGACCGCTGAACGCTCCGGGGTGCACCACGCTCAGCTCTCCGTGGCCCAGCCACAGGTCATTGAGGTGCGTCAGTCCCCTGAAAGCGCCGCTCGGCAGTTCATTGAATGAGTTTCCGTCCAGGACGAGTGTTTGCAGGATACCCAGCCCGTCAAACGTCCCAGGCGGGAGACTTGAGATCCGGTTGTCCCCCAGCCAGAGAACTTCCAGGCCCGAGAGGGGCGAGAAGGTGCCGGGCTCAAGGAGTTCAATTCGGTTGCCACCCAGGTACAGACCCGCGAGTCCCGATAGCCCGGAGAACACACCGTCCGGCAGGTGCTCAAGCCGGTTTCCGTGCAGGTGCAGGGTTTCGATGCCGCGGATGTCCGCGAACACTTCGGGCGGCAGCTCGGTCAACCGGTTACCGCCGAGCAACAGGAGCTTCAGGTTGCCGAGGTTCGCGAACACGTCGGGGGGCAACCCGGTCAGTCGGTTCCTGAGCAGGTCCAGTTGCTCCAGATCGCCCAGGTCGGAGAAGACGCCAGGGTTGAGTTCCGTCAACCGGTTGTTGCCCAGCGCGAGAATTTTCAGGTTGTTCAGCCCGGCGAAGATACCCTCCGGGAGTGCGTCCAGTTGGTTCTCCCAGAGGTGGACCCCCTCCAGGTTGTGGAGGTTCAGGAACAGCCGGGCCGGGAGCTCGCCCAGTTCATTCCGATTCAGCCACACACCTTCGAGGCGGGAGAGCCCGGAGAACAGATCGGGTTGGACTCGGGTCATCTGATTGTCGGCCGCCGCAAAACTCTCGAGCCTGGAGAGACCCGACAGGACCCCGTCGGGCAGCTCCGTGAGCCGGTTGCGGTTCAAGTAGAGGTGCCGCAACTCGTTCAGCCCGGCGAAGATTCCGTTCGGCAGCTCGGCCAGCTCGTTGTTGGACAGCCACAGCTGCCTGAGTTCGTTGAGTTCGAGAAAGTCACCTGCGCGCAACTGCTCCAGGGGGATGCCGGAACCTGTTCCCGCGCTCGACGGCGGGGACGCGGGCATCGTGCGCAAATGGGAGGCCGGGGTGCACCCGCCGAGGTCCGCCACAGGGAGGCTGGCGTTCGGTCCGTGGGAGGCGGGTGAACCCCCAAGGCCGCAGAGCCGGCCGGGCATTCCATCCGGTCCGCGCATGTCGGGTACCGGATCCGACGGCTCCGGCAGAGGACCGCGCAGATCGAGGATCTCGATAGCCGCCAGATGGGAGCGCTTCACTTGTTGGCAGTGGTCCACAGCTGCCAGCGCCATCAGGTTGTCCCTGACACGCGGGGTGCGGTCGCACACGCCCTCCTGGATCGTCACCAGCACCTCGGTGGATGGACCCAGCTCGTAACCCGCTCCTGCCCCCGGGGCATCCAGCTGGAGGGCGAGCACCTCGCGTGTCGGGTCGACTTCGTCGTCGTCCCGCACGGTGATCTCGAGCGTTGCGCTCCTTGATCCGGCGTGGAATTGGAGCCTGCCACCCATTCCGCCGTCATGGTCCGGCTCATTCGCGTCGTCGGTCCGAGGGTCGTCGTCTCCGCCGATCGTATAGGCGACTTCGATCGCCGCCCTGGGTGCCGGGCGCGCTTGTAGCTCCACCACGATCATATCGCCCTCGAGAACGGCTACAGGGCCGGTCAGGAAGCGAATCCTGGGGTCTTCCGGGGTATCCAGATTGGCGGAGAAGTTCTGTTCGGCTGTAAGGCCGCCGGGGTCGCGCACCCTGACGGTCAGCGACGCCGTACCGTCGGACAGGGCGAAGATGGTGATGATCGCGCCCTCGGCCGCGACGGTTGCCACAAGTTCGTCCGACGAGGCCGCGCCGTAGTCGAGCATGTCCCCGTCGGGATCGTTGAAGTTCTCCGACACGTCGACCTGGACCGTGTCTCCGGCGTACAGATCGAGGTCCGCGATATGACTCACGGTAGCCGGCGCGCGATTCGGGATTTCGACCACAAATTCGCCCTGGGCTGTCAAGCCGCCGGCGTCGCTGGCCGTCACAGTGATCGTCGTAGCGCCTTGCGAACTGCCGACCACAGTCGCGCTGCTCCAGAAAACCGATACCGTGGCCACGTCGGCGTCTGCGGTTGCCGCAGCGTAGGTCAGCCCGTCCCCATCGGGGTCGCTGAAATACCCGGAGACATCGACTTGAACCGTGTCCCGGGTGAACAAGGTGAGATCGGGAAGGCTATGCACGGGATACGGTGCACGATTCGGCACATCGACCTCGAAGGCCTGCCAGGCCCCCAGGCCACCCGCGTCCGTGGTTGTTACCGTGATCGTCGCATTGCCTTGCGAAATGCCGGCAACAGTCGCGCTGCTACCGGAGACCGTCACCGTGGCCACATTGGCGTGCGCGGTTTCCGCAGTGTACGTCAGCATGTCCCCATCGGGATCGCTGAAGTACCCGGACAACTCGATCTCGACTGTGTCTCCGATGAACAAGTCGAGATCCGAGATGCTATTCACCGCAGTCGGGGCGCGGTTCGGGACCTCGGCGCCAAAGGTCTGTTGGACTGTCAAGCCGCCCGCGTCGCTCGCTGTCACCGTGATCGTAGTGGTGCCCTGGGAGATGCCAGTTACGGTCGCGTTGCTACCGGCAACCGATACCCTGGCCACATCGATGTCGGCGGTCTGCGCGGTGTACGTCAGGGTGTCCCCATCGGGGTCGCTGAAGTACTGGGACAGGTTCAGCTTGACCGTTTGGCCGATGTAAACGACCTGTGCGGGAATCGCCTCGGCGGCGACCGGAGGATTGTTGGACCTGTGGGGACCGGTATCCGTGCCGGAATCCGTGCATGCCCAGCCAGGCAGGACCACCGCGGCGAATACCCCCATCCGAAAGGGTGACGGTTGCCACAGTGTCCAGCGCGGGATTCGGCTCTCCAGACTGGAAGGTCCCACGGGAATGTCAGGGGTTCGCATTGGCAAGGTCTAATCTCTCCCTAACAGGGAAATGTACACTCTTACATGTCAGTTCCGCCATGCACGCCGGGAAACGAGGTGAATGCCCGGCCAGGGCGAAACGGCTCAAGCGGTTACAGACCCTCAAAGCTAGTAGCAGGGTTCGGAATGGCGACCTTGCGCGAAGTGCCGGACCACAAACCTGGTCCATCTCAGCGCCCCAGCGACACCCGCACTCCCAGCTGAGCCCGCCACTGCGACGACGGCACCTCCGGCGCGAACGGCCGCGCCGCCCGCACCCCGCCGGTCTCCCGGTCCCTCCGCAGCGCGCCGATGTAGTAGGCCCGCAGCGGGTCGCCGGGGTTCCGGCGTACCCGGAACAACTGGACCACCGGGTTGGCCACCTGGACCACTCCCCATGACGAATTCAGGAAGTTGAGGACGTTGAGCATGTCGAGCGTCAGGTCGGCCTTGAAGGCACGGACCTCGACCGTCTGCGAGACCCGCAGGTCGAGCCGGTGCGACCAGGGGGTGTGGCAGGTGTTCCGCGCGAGGATGCGGGCCCATTGCTCGCGCAGGCATTCCTCCTCCTGGAGAAAGCCCTCCCACAGGATCTGGCTCACGATGAGGGACGGGAGTTCACGGCTGGCGCGCGGAATGTAGATCAGGTCGTTGGCCAGACCGGCGGCGCGGGGCCCGTTGAAGCCGTCCCCGTTCACATCGCCGTCGTACACGTAGGAGTAGGGAACGCCCGACTGACCCACGTACATCATGCTGACTTCCGTTCCGCCGAAACGCGGAAGAAGCCTCGTCCGGGCGCTCGCGACCACCTTGTGCGGCCGGTCGAATCTCGATCGTTGTGAAACCGGTTCATTGGGGTGGCGGCCGATCGGTGTCGTCGCGTAGTTCGATGTGACGTCGATGGACAGCAGGTCCTGGAGGTCGGAGGACCGTGTCAAGGAGTAGCCGGCCCGCAGCACCAGGGTGTTGCGGAAGTCCTTTCGGAGCTCGACTGTGGCGGCGTAGGAATAGTTGCCGTCGCGGTTTCCGACCCGAAGCACCGGTCCGAACAGGTCGCTAATCCTGCCTCCCTCCCACAGCTGCTCGTCGTTGCCTGTCACCGCGCTTCCCCAAACGTCGCGCAGTCCAAAACCGAAGCCGTCTTCCTGACCTCCCGCGTGGGGTTCAGGGTCGAGATTCTCGTTCGTGATGAAGATCTGTCGGATTGCAAGGTTGGAGATCCAGCTGGCGGACAGCACGACACCGCCCGGAAGCCGCTGGTCGACGGCGAAGGTCGTGCGCCAGTCCTGCGGGAAC
>LXNI01001342.1_pt1 | contig 21914 bp, 19 predicted proteins | sample 809091 | NCBI WGS metagenome assembly LXNI01 (sample SAMN04870527, study PRJNA318959) | sponge metagenome | biome: 01000161; feature: marine sponge reef; material: water | host: Sarcotragus foetidus | place: Greece: Milos, Mediterranean Sea | collected 2013-05-29 | depth 5-7 m | reverse complement strand
GACCAAGCTACCGACCAAGCTACTGACCATGTGACCGACCATGTGCGGCAGCTCGTGGCGACTCTGACCGGCGAAATGGACCGAGTTCAATTGCAGGCTGCCTTGCAGTTAACCCATCGGTACCACTTTCGGGCCGCATACATTCGACCCGCCTTGGAAGCCGGACTAATCGAAATGACACTTCCACACAAACCACGCAGCCGCCACCAGCGCTATCGCCTGACACGGAAGGGGCGGCAATTGCTCAGGACCATGCAGGAGCCGCGACCAAGGTGAGCGCACAGCAGCGCTTGCAGTTCCATTGAAGGACCTCTCCCGAATGGACCAGCCTAGCTTGGGCTTCTACCGTGTCATGCACGCCAACGTGGCACAGACTCTTGACGAGGACCTACTGCCGCAGGTACAGGAGGAGTTCCATCAGTGCAAGGCCGAAGACGAGGCGGCGATGAAGGACGACTTGTCCAAGATGGTCGCTGCTGTCAAAGCGGCTGATATGAACTTGGACGATTCTCCCAAAATCAGGGGGTATGAGCGCGTGCGAGTGGTCGGAACTGTCCGGGCCGCAGTGCGAGAGCTGGCAGTTGCGCACGGACCGGGAAATTCCATCGAGAGCCTTGGTTTGGCTCGCTCGCGAGACCGAACCGACTGTGTCGGCGAGCGAGGGATAGGAAAGAACGAAGTTAGGCTGGCGCCTGAACAGACAGGGCTGACGTATGCGATAGCGCTGGAAATGAGGACTCACGCGGTCCCGTTGCCGGGGGCCAAGTCCGAACGGTGCGGCCCGACGGGGAGAGCAGCACTGGAACGAATTGATCCGGCACCAGCACTACCTGGACTTAAGGATCTCGTATTGCAACCGCTTTCGCCAAGTCACTAGAGTAGTCCTCAGTTCTGTGCATCTCCAGATGCTTCCGGTTGTTTGATCAGCAGGGTGACGGCCTGCTTGTCTTTCTTCATTCCCAATACGTAGCCGAGTATCGTCATTCCGCCCCAGATCGCAGCGAATACTCCTAGCTCCGTCATCGCAACCCTCACAATCGCCAATCATGGCTTCTGCAAGAAAAAAACCGCCTACCGAAAATAACGTTGTGAAGCCCGCCCTCCACTTCCCCTTATGACGGGTGAAATTTACAGTAGCGATCTGGTCCGATGGAATCTCCCTAAGCCCAGGACTTGCCGTATTCGGGCCTGCGCTCTCCTTGATCTCTACCGTGACGAGACCATTGCGGACCTTCTTAACCCAGCCCACCAGATTGTCCCCGCCCACGAGGACGGCATCGACTCGTTTGCCCTTGAGTAACTTCCGTAATTGCTTGGTTTCCGAAGAGCCGACGGACAAAACCTGATTCTCAGCGCCGACTGCACTACCCACCATCAACAGGCAAATGCACTGCGACAGGGCGGCTATCCGTTTCCACGAATGGCGAATCCCTGCAGACTGGCAGGCGACTTGCATAACCTGACGAACGCCTTAGAGTACAGCATGCTTGCTGACGATCCACTCGTCCCAGCCGAATTTAGGAAACAGCGACGGATTACGCGACGCGACAAAGGAGACACTGCAGAGGAGTTCGGCTCTCTCGCAGTGCCGGATGCCCCCGTGGCGAGCTCAGCTAGGGGGTGCATCGCACTTATGAGTTGTGCGCGTGAGGATGCCCAGTCGATCGTCCGCCCAACGATTCGAGGATAGTCTTGAGTCACGTCTGCCGGGGCGTTTCGGCTCCAGCTTGCCTAACGGACAGGATGTTCCCGCCAATCCGGAAGCAGTGATTTCGGGAGAGGAGTCATCACTCATATTGATCGAGGCACGTTCCTAGCCCAGTGCAAAACTCTCTTCTGACTCGATGAACGGGAGAGTTGAGCACGCACCGGACACCTGCGTCGCCAAACTAGTGCCGTTCCATAGCTCTTGGCAGAGGGGTCGGCCAGAATTATTACGCCTGTTCCAGCTGAGGAACCAATGCGGCTCGCGTTTGACTCCTTGTCATTTCGATTCAGCCTGCGCCTGTACTTGCTCAAGTCCTCTCCGATCGCTCACCAAGCCTTGGAGACCTTGCGGCAAGCGATCTGAGCGCCTTGCGTGACGGCGGTGGAAGCCCGTGCGATGGTTGGTAGCCTAGAGACTTGAGACCGATGCAAAAGCTGCTAGCGGCCAACCGAGGCGAGATTGCAACCCGCATCATGCGGGCGGCTACCGAACTGCGATTGCGCACTGCGACCATCTATTCCAACGAGGATCGTCTCAGCCTGCACCGCTTCAAGGCCGATGAAGCCTATGAAGTGGGTGGCGACAAGGGGCCAGTTGCGGCCTATCTCGACATCGAGGGCATCGTCGCCCTGGCGAAGGATCGAGGCATCGACGCGATTCATCCCGGATACGGATTCCTCTCGGAGAACAGCGGTTTTGCCAGGGCCTGTGCCGAGGCGGGTATCACCTTCGTTGGGCCGCCGCCGGAACTCTTGGATCGGCTCGGTGACAAGACCGAGGCGCGCAAGATCGCGGAGCAAGCCGGCGTGCCGATCATTCCCGGTACCGGCTTAGCTCCAGATGACCCGCACCAAGCGCGCCAGGCAGCGGAGACGATCGGATACCCGCTGATTGTCAAGGCATCCTTTGGCGGCGGCGGCCGTGGGATGCGGGTCGTGCATGGCCCGGAAGAACTCGCCGAGAGGCTTGAGGAAGCCCGCACGGAAGCCCAACGGACGTTCGGTGACGGGTCCGTGTTCTTGGAGAAGTTCATTTCGCGGGCCCGGCACATCGAAGTGCAGATTCTTGCCGATGCGCACGGATCGGTCGTCCATCTTTGGGAGCGCGACTGCTCGGTCCAGCGGCGGCACCAGAAGGTGGTGGAACTCGCTCCCGCCGCAAATCTGGCGGACGGGCTGCGCCAAGAGATCTGCGCCGCGGCGATCCGCGTAGCTCGGGCGGTGAACTACCGTAACGCGGGCACCGTCGAGTTCCTCGTCGATGCCGATTCAGAAGATTGGTTTTTCATCGAGGTCAATCCGCGGATCCAAGTGGAGCACACCGTTACCGAGACGATCACGGGGATTGACATCGTGCGCTCGCAGATTCTGATCGCGCAGGGCTGCCGGCTGCACGAAAGCCCGCTGAATGTTCCCCGTCAAGATGAGATCCACCGGCGCGGATTCGCGATCCAGTGTCGGATTACAACCGAGGATCCTTCCGACAGTTTCTCGCCGGACTACGGGCGGCTGCAGGCTTATCGCACAGCTGCCGGCTTGGGCATTCGCTTGGACGGGACGGCCTATCCCGGCGCGGTCCTGAGCCCGTTCTACGATTCGCTGCTGGTGAAGCTCACCGCATGGGACTCGACTCTGTCCGGAGCTTGTGCCCGGGCTGACCGGGCCTTGCGGGAATTCCGCATCCGTGGCGTCAAGACCAATATCCAGTTCCTGCAGAACGTGGTCAACCATCCCAGCTTCCAAGCTGGCACGGTTACCACCGGGTTCTTGGAAGACACCCCAGAACTGTTCCGGTTCCGTCCCGCTCGCGACCGCGCCAATCGCTTGCTTAGTTTCATTGGCGACACGATTGTCAACGGCAATCCCACGGTGGCAGGCAAGAAGCGTCCCGAGCGGTTTGAGCCGCCGCCGGAGGTGCCTGCGGGCCCCGGCTTGGAAATTGAGCCGGGCACACGCCAGCGTCTGCTGGAACTCGGCCCGGAGAAGTTCTGCGAGTGGGTTCACGCGCAGAAGCGATTGCTGGTCACGGATACGACCTTCCGCGACGCACACCAATCGTTGCTCGCGACCCGCGTGCGGACACATGACCTGATGGCCACCGCTCCTGCGGTCGCCAAGCGTCTGCCGAACCTATTCAGCTTGGAAATGTGGGGGGGAGCGACGTTCGATTCAGCTTTGCGATTCCTCTACGAGGATCCTTGGGAGCGGTTGCGCGTGCTGCGCCGCGCCGTTCCCAACATCTGCTTCCAGATGTTGCTGCGCGCTTCGAACGCGGTTGGTTATACCAGCTACCCCGACAACGTCGTGCGTGAATTTACCATCGAGGCCGCCCGCGAAGGCATCGATGTGTTCCGCATCTTCGACTCCCTCAATGACGTCGGCAACATGCGCGTGGCCATGGACGCCGTGCACGGCACTGGTGCGATCTGCGAGCCGGCCATCTGCTATACCGGCGACATTCTAGATCCGGAGCGGCCCAAGTATAGCCTGAACTACTATCTGGCGCTTGCCAAGCAGCTCAAAGACATGGGCGCGCACATGCTTGGCATCAAGGACATGGCCGGGCTGTGTCGGCCCTATGCTGCCTACGAACTTGTCAAGGTGTTGCGCGATGAACTGGGCCTGCCGGTTCATTTCCACACGCACGACTCGAGCGGCCTGAATGCGGCCACGTTGTTGAAAGCGTCCGAGGCCGGAGTGGACGTGGTAGACGCCGCCGTGGCGGCGCTGTCGGGCTCGACCAGCCAGCCAAATCTCAACACGTTGGTCGGGACGTTGAAGGGCACGCCGCGGGACACCGGCCTCGACATGCGGGCGCTTGGCGACTGCTCGCTGTATTGGGAGACTGTGCGCACGTACTACTTGCCGTTTGACAATGCCCCCAAGTCGGGGAGCGCGCGGCTGTATACGCACGAGATTCCCGGCGGGCAGTTCACGAACCTGCAGCAGCAGGCCTCGGCCATGGGGCTGGCGCAGCGCTGGCGCGATGTCGAGCAGATGTATGCCGACGTCAACCAGTTGCTCGGCGACATTGTCAAGGTGACGCCTTCCAGCAAGGTCGTCGGCGACTTGGCGCTCTTCCTGCTGACCAAGGGGATGACCTGCGAAGAGGTCCGCAAGCTGCCCAAGAAGCACAACGTGGGCTTTCCGGACTCCGTCATCGACATGATGCGGGGCTCCCTCGGAGAGCCGCCCGGAGGATGGCCGCCGGAGGTGCGCGAAATCCTGCTGTGCCGCAAGCAGCCGATCGAGGGACGGGCGGGAGAGAAACTGCCCGCCGCCGATATCGACGCTGCCACTGCCGCAGCTGGCAAATTGCTCGGGCGCAAGGCCAAGAAATCCGATGCGCTGAGCTATCTGCTCTACCCGGACGTATTCGCGAAGTTCGCCGAGACTCGGCGGAAGTTTGCCGAGGTGGGCGTGCTGCCCACGCCGGTGTTCTTCTACGGCTTGGACGCAGGCGAGGAGTGCGTGTTCGACATCGAGCCGGGCAAGCGACTCATCGTGAAGTTCCTCACTTGCGGCGAACCTCGGCCGGACGGTACGCGCAGGGTGTTCTTCGAGCTCAACGGCCAGCCACGCGAGGTGCGAGTGCGCGACCGCTCGCTGCAGGCCGATCGCCCTGCGGCGCGCAAGGCGGCCAGAGGAAACCCAGACCATGTGGGCGCACCCACTCCTGGCTTGGTCACCGGGTTGTTCGTCCAAGTTGGTGACGAGGTCGAAGCCAACGACAAGCTGCTCACGCTGGAGGCAATGAAGATGCAGAGCACCATTTATTCGCCTAAGGCGGGCACAGTCGAGGAGATCGTGGTCGCTGCTGGCAGCCAGGTGCAGTCCAAGGACCTGCTGCTCGTGCTGGGGTCTTGAGCCGGTGCGAGGGCGTGACTCGCGCTTCACTCTCGCCGCATGGCTCTTTCTGGGCTACCTGATTGCGGTCATCCTATTCGGCGCATGGGTGCGGATCAGCCACTCCGGCGATGGCTGCGGCAGCAACTGGCCCACTTGTCACGGGGAGGTAGTCCCGACCGCGCCAACCACCGCTACTCGCATCGAATTCACACACCGCGTAAGCAGTGGATTGTGCGGGGTCTTCGGAATCGCTCTGCTGGCTTGGTCATGGATCCGCTTCCGCTGGGGGCGAGTAACGCGGGCTGTTGCACTGACACTGCTGTTCGTTGTCTTCGAAGGTGCGATCGGGGCGGGCTTGGTGCTGGCACAACTCGTCGCGGACGATGACTCCATCGCCCGTGCGGTCGTGATCGCACTCCACCTGACGAATACGCTCGCGCTGACAGCGTTCGCGTCTGTTGCTGCATGGTGGTCTGGGTTAGATAGCCCGCCGCCGTTCTTGGACCGACGCCGGCTCGTGTTTGCAGCGGCGCTGGCCCTTGTGGTTGTGACGGCGATGAGCGGGGCCGTCACGGCGCTCGGGGACACGCTCTTCCCGCGTGATGTGACCGTCGGGGCGGGACTGTTCGCAGAGATCCGCCAGGACCTATCGGCCGGAAACCACTTCCTCGTGCGGCTGCGAGTGCTGCACCCCGGCTTGGCCATCGTCGCGGCGGGGTATTTGATCTGGCTGCTGGAGAGTGAGTCTGAGACGAACCGCTGGGTGCGCTCGGCGATGTATCTGGTAGCGGTCGAGGTCGCTCTAGGCTTCTTCAATATCGGCTTGTCCGCGCCAGGCTGGTTACAGATCCTGCACCTGTTGGCCGCTCAGGCGCTATGGGTGACGCTCATCTTGGCTTGTGCCTCGGGTGCGGACGGGACCGCCCGCACCCACTTGACGAACACTGCGAGCGACTGAGTCCAGATATGCCGGTCTGGGGTGACAGGTCCAGTTTGGCCAGGACTCGCTCGGATGGCGGGGGGGCGGGCATCTGCTGGTGACCTTGATCTAACTTGGCCGAAGCCAAGGGATCATCGAGAGGCCACCATGCCAATCCCCAACCCCACTCGCGGCCTATTCTTGGCGGCTGTCGTACTACTGTTGGTTGCCGCGGGCTGCACTGGCGGCAAGGCCAAACTTGACCAATATGGTGGTTGGGCCGGGCTGCAGGGGGAACAGACAGGCTTCTTTCACCTTGACGAGACAGGCGGACGCAACTGGTTCGTGACGCCAGAAGGCAACGTGTTCTTCCCAGTGGCAATGAGCCATCTGCTGTCGGGTGAGAGCTACACTGCGGCAACGGGGCTATTTGGAGATGAAAAGGAAGCATGGATTCGGGATTCTCTGGCCCCAAGGAGCGGGCGATGGGCTTCAACTGCGCTCTCGGCGGTGCCACCAGCCCCGAGCGCAATCTCAACGGGTTCGTCGACGCCAACATGCATTCATTGATCTCGCATTTGCCAGTCTTGCATCCTCATCCCTTTCGATTGCAACTGTTACCTGCGTCCCACATCCCAGGACCCGTTGTAGAGATCGGCGGAGTTGGCGCCGTTGAGCGAGTAGATGGGCACGCCCGTTCGGACGCAAGCCTCCCAGCAAGTGCCAAATGCCTGCCACGTTCCAAGACTAAGCGACCAGCGATTCTTGCTCCAAGCTGCCAGGGGTGAGTCCAGCACTCTTGCGGACCGCAACTGAGGACGCGGTAGGTCGGTAGTCGGGAAGGGTATTCCCAAGGGGCCGGGAGACCCGCCGCCTGAGCGCTAGCTCTCGTGGTAGTCGGTCCGCTCGCCGCGAGGCCGGTTCTTGAACTCCCGAGCGAGCCGCACGAAAGCGTTGACGACCGCCTCGAAAATGGGACCGCCCTTCGCCGCTGTGGCAATCGTCGGGTCACCGTACGTGCCGGACTTGCTGAAGCGGGTCCATTCGTCCATCACACGCACGGGAGATGCGTCCATCAGATCCATCCAAATGAACTCCGACTCTGGCATCCCAATCTCCTTGACCGCCTTGTCCATCCGGACCTTGTTCGGAGCCAAGTGCAGGTAGACGGAAGTCTCAAGCTCTCCGCCGTGCGACATGCCGCCGCGACCGGACTCCCGCTGCTTGCGGATTTCCTCGCGCGCTAGGCCGGGCCAGATGAATGTTCCGCACAGCGCCTCGGTTTCCAGGATCGTGCGTCGGGCGACCAGATCTAGGATCGGCATGTTCGAACCATGCCCGTCAGCGATCAGGATGCGCCGGAAGCCGTGGTGGGCAACACTCTTCGTCACGTCCAGGACGAAGTGCAGCAGATGCTCCTGCCGGATGTCGATGGTCCCGGTGAAGTCCATGTGATGCGTCTCGAACCCGTACGGGATCTGGGGCAACAGCAGGATTCCACCATCGGCTCGTTTCGCCGCCTCCTCGCAAATGTTCCAGATGAGGAAGTTGTCCGTGTCCAGCGGCAGGTGGTGGCCGTGGTCCTCGACCGAACCGATCGGCAGGACGACCACGGGTTGCTCCTTGACCCTCTCGCCGAGTTCCGGCCACGTGTGGTGCTGGTAGAGATACGAAACCTTGGGCATCGATTCAGTCCCGGATGCGCCGCTGCGGATCGATCAAGAACCATAGCAGCGCACCAATGCCATACACAACGGTCGCGGCCCAGAACATCGACTCGAACGAGCCGAACTTCCCGGCGAGCCAAGCCGCGGAGATCGGCGAGATCACCGCGGACGCGCTCGACGCCGTATTCATGAATCCGGTCGCCGTCCCGCCGTAGCGGTGTCCGACATCCACGCACACCGCCCACGCCACCGGCAGGGTGAGGTCCTGCGCCCCTTGGGCGAATGCCATCCAGAGCACCGCCGCCAAGGGCTCATCCGCTACCGCCGCCATGGCGAAGCCCAGCGCGGCCAGGGCGAACCCGCCGACCCCGACCGCCCTCCGGCCCCACCGCAGGCCCGCCCGGCGCAGGAGCCAATCCGAGAACCTGCCGCCGGACATGCAGGCCGCCGCTCCCACCAGCAAAGGGATCGCGGAGTAGATGCCGGAGCGCTCCAGAGTCAGGCCGTGCTCATCCATGAGGTAGGTCGGAAGCCAGGTGACGAAGAAGTAGAACCCGTAGGCAGAGCAGAAGTACATGCCGAACAGTGCCCAGAGGTTGCCGTCGACGAGCATCGACCGCCACGGGATTGCCGCAGCCTCGGCCGGTGGCGTGCCTTCGGAGCGGATATAGGCCAGTTCCCCTTCGCCGACACCGGGGTGCTCGGCCGGGTCGTCCGCGTACCACCGCCAGAAGAGCCAGCACCAGAACAGTCCGGTCGCTCCGAGCACCGCAAACGTCGGCCGCCATCCGATCAGGGCAATGAGCAGCGCCGCGAGGGGCGGAGCCACCGAGCCTCCTAGGCGCGCTCCCATCCACATCAGGCCAGTGGTGCCGCCGCGCTCGCTGGTCGGGAACCACCTGGCTAGGGCGCGCGTGAGAGTCGGAAACGCTCCGGCCTGCGCGGTACCGAAGAGGAAGCGAATGCCTGCCAGCGTCGCGAACCCTCGCACAGCCCCGGTCAAGATTGTGAGAAGCGACCATGCCGCGACGATTGGGGCCATCAGGCCCTTCTGGCCGAACCGGTCGCCGATCCAACCCGTCGGGATCTGGAACAGTCCGTAGGCCAGCGCGAACGCGCTGAAGACATAACCCATCTGGGCGCTGCTCAGTCCCAAGTCCTCGATCATGAACGGTGCCGCGACGGAAATGCAGACCCGGTCGAGGTAGGTGATGAACGCCACCGTGACCGCGAACACCAGCGTGACGCGGCGGGCGTTGGTGTCAGTTCTCACGGAGGCTGCCGGATTCTATCACCGCGGACGCAGTGATGGCGGGATGCGCAGTCCCCAGATGCCTGCCAAGACTGGACCGGGAATCTGGGGGAGAGTCGGTCTCCGCCGGGCGGATCTGGGAAACTAAACCTGTCAATCCGAGCTCTCCGAGTGCCGGTAGCTTGCTGGACCCCGTTCGGTATTAGGTAGAACTGCAGCTATTCGCCCCTGCCATGAAGGTCCTGCTTGTCACTGTCGGTAGCGCGGGGGATGTGCATCCGTTCGTGGGGGTCGCGCTGGCGCTGCGCCAGCGGGGGCACGCGGTCAGCATCGCCACCAACCCATACTTCGGCCCGCTGATGGAGCGCCTGGGACTGCCGCTCCGGCCGATCGGTAAGGTCGAGGACTTCGAACAAGCCATCTCGCACCCCGGCTTGTGGCGGCCAATCCGCGGCTTCGGCGTCATTGCGACCTTGGTCCAGCGCGGCATCGCCGATGTATACAATCTCGTCGAGCAGGAAGCGGCGGGCGGTGACACCGTCGTCGTCAGCCACCCGCTGGCATTCGGCGCCCGGGTCGCCCAAGATGCCTTGGGGGTGCCGCTCGTGACCCTGCATCTGGCGCCGGCTGCTCTTTGGAGTCTCGAGGCACCGGCTGTGCTGGACGCGCGGATGGGCTCCATTGCGGGCTGGCCCAAGGCTGTCCGACGATTCCTGCTTGGATTCGGGGACAAGTGCGCCGACCTCAAGTTGGGGCCCGCTCTGAACAAGTTCCGTGCCAGCCTTGGTCTCGCCCCGGTTCGCCACATTGTCAGGCAATGGTGGCATTCCCCACAGCGCGTCATTGGGCTGTTCCCTGAGTGGTACGCCGCGCCGCAGCAGGACTGGCCTCCCAATACAGCGCTGACCGGGTTTCCGCTCTACGACGAGCGGGCGGTGTCGGGTATTTCCCCGCAATTGGAGGCTTTCCTTGCCGAGGCCGAAGCCGTCGGCGATTCCCCGGTCGTCTTCGCTCCCGGCTCCGGCAACAGCCAGGCCCGGCGCTTCTTCGAGGCGGCGGCCGACGCGTGCCGGCGGCTCGACCGCCGGGGAATCCTGCTGACGCGCTATCCCGAACAGATCCCCGCCCGGCTCCCCGGCGGTGTGCTAGCCGCCGACTATGCACCGTTCAGCAGCTTGCTGCCGCGTGCGGCGGCGCTGGTTCATCACGGGGGGATCGGTACTTGCGGGCAGGCCCTTGCCGCCGGTCTCCCACAACTGGTGTTGCCGATGGGATTCGATCAGCCAGACAATGCGATGCGGCTGGTGCGACTCGGCGTGGCCCGCACGCTGCAACCGGGGCGCGCCACCGGCGCACGTGTCGCGGCAGAGCTCGCGGGGATCCTCGCGGATGCCTCGGTATCGCGGTGCTGTGCGGAACTCGTGCGGCGCTTTCGAGGCGACGAAGCGGTCGGTCGCACCTGCGATCTCATCGAGGAGTGCGCACCTTAAGGCGGCAGCGTTCGCAAGGCGGCTTCCGGGCGATGCCTCGTTAAGGGCAGCAACTCGGAGACGGGCGTGGAGCATTGGCCGCCCGGCGGTTTCGGGCGTACACTTGAGCATCGGGGAGCCAATATGTTTTTCACGCTGCTGATCGTCACTTTCCTCATAGCCTTGGCGGTCTCCTTCGGCGTGGTGCGACTCTTTGACCGTCCCGTGGCTTCAATCCTCCGCCGGATCGTGGCAGAGGAGCTAAGCGGGGCGTGGCACCGCTACATCAAGTTCGCGGCATACGTGGTCGGCATCTCCGGAGGTGTCCGCATTGCCGACTTGGAACGGTACGTCTCGGCACCGAAGAAGGACGAGGAAGTTCTCATCCTCACGTCGGAGCGGTGGACGCTGGAGGTCTATCGAACCGTCATCGAGACGCTTCAGGGAATCGCCTGGATGTTGCTCGTAGTATTCGTGGTGGCGCTGGTGGCCTACGTGCTTGCGCGCGGCTTTGAGTTGAACCGCGGCCGGGAACACCGGAAGGAGCCGTAACGCGACGATCGAACGACTCGATCGAGCGTGACCTGGGTCCCTCCCGGCCAATATCACAGGGGGTGTCTGCGCTCTTGACGATTCTAGGGATCACTGGCTCCCGCGGCTCGATGAATGGCTCCGAAAGGCCCAGTCCGCGATCCGCATGCATGGTTGAGTTGAGGCATCTGGCAGGCAGGCACGCGAAGAGGCCGGGCGGGAGGAGTCGACCCGCTCAAAGCACTGCAAGGAGCTGTCCGGATGATTCGTTGCGACATCACGCAACGCCATCATAATGAGCTTGAACCGACTGTTGGCGGTCTCATTACAGCAGCCAGAGCACCGCCTATCCGGCTGCGCCCTTGTGGCTGTGCAGCAAATCGATCTCGTCGGCTTCAACCAAGCCTTGCAGTGCCCGAACTCACAGCCTGCCCGGCCTGCGCATATGCAATCCGCGCCGGATTCAGCAATCTCCGGCTCGCGATCAGTGCTGTTCGAGCCGGCTGAGCAGGGCGTCTCCGCTCTCGCAGCCCAGCAGCCATTCGCCGATCTCCTCCAAGCGGTCTGCGTCAGCAATCCCTTCCAGCCTCACGGCAAGGCTGCGCGCCAGCGCCTCGCCGAAACGGATCCGCGCCTGTCGTAGGAGCAGCTTCCGCTCCCCCTCGCGCCGACCCTCGTCACGGCCCTCGTCACGGCCCTCGGCCCGCATGCGGTCCGCCCATGTCAGGCTCTCGGTTTCCAGCATGTCGAGTACCTCTAAGATCATAGCCCTTGGCAGCGTCCAGCACGCCCAGATCTGGGATTAGCACTTCCGAGACCCAGGCCGCAAAGGCCCTGCCCAGCGCTGCAGGTGCCCGAGCAGCACCGCTAGGTTCTCCTCCCCGCCCGGGTCCGGACAGCGCCACAGTTCGAGCAGCGGGCACTCCATTCTGGGGATGTCCCGCTCCTCTTCCAAGCTGCGCACCCTGATCGCCTGCCCCACCTCGCCGGCCGCCGTCCAGGGCCGCTTGCCGCTGTAGATGATCAGATGCTTCACGCGCGGCACCAACGACGCCGCATAGCCGGACTCCCGCGGCGGATTCTGGCTCAGGATCAGATACATGCCCGCCGCCGCGTGCAGCATTCTGAACGGCATGGACGGGTCGATTTCGGCTTGGCATTCGATCAGCAGATAGACGATCTCGCGATCGGCTAGCGTCAAGCGCCAGACGGCGTCGGCCAAGCGCTGCCCTTGGCCGTGCGGAGCGACGCGGTTGGCATTGCCGGCGTCAATCGCCTCGACCTCGCATTCGTCGATGCCGAGCAGCGGATAGGCCCGTAGCAGATGGCGGATAAAGATCTGGTGATGCACGAAGAGCTTGAAGGCGGAATCGCGCCGGAGGCCCTGATCGATGGTAGTCATGGCGGGTTGCGGGGGATCGGCTGGTACGGGCCTGGCAGTGCCGGAAACGGTTGCAGAAGGCGGGATTGTAGCGCACCGAGGGGCCTTGCGCCGGAACCAGCGACGCCCGGTGCCGACAGCAGTTCCGAGGCCTGTTCCGGTCCCGGCGCACGCCGTTGCGGCAAGCGCTGGCAGTGTGCGCTCCAGCAACGGGCAGCGTATCTTGACCCGCCAGAGAGCGACCGCGCCCCCAGCGGACCGCGCGGACCTAACAGGTGCGGCGTGTTCTGCGTTCGGAGTGCCACCACTACCCGCAAGCGGTCAGCTTGCCAATGGGACTAGAATATGCGGGTTGGAGGCGGCTAGGTGTGGCGTCTCCGCCCTAGCTGTGCTGCAATATCGTGAGCGGTGCTGTCCAGCAACCGCTGCGCAGTTGAGTTCTGTCGCGTAGTACGTTCGGTACTGTTCGGTGGTCTGGGTGGTGCGTGTCGCAGGGCCGTTGTCAGTGTTTGCCATAACCAGTCGAGCGCAGCGCATTCCCGCTGCTCGAGATACGGCTGCCGCAGGCAGCGGCTCCCGCATGTCTTGGCAGGCGGGATGGTGTCGGCGGAACCGGCTGATGGTTGCTGATGGAATAAGATGGCCCATGGCGTTTCCCTACACTTGTTAGTGAGCTATGGACATGGCGCCAAGCATGCTGCGACGGGGATCGCGAACGCGGCTGCCCATCAAACGGGACACGTGCGCAGGTGGGCTTCGCGCAACGCAATGGCTCAGCCCAGTGCGAGCACAAGCGTGGGCGGCGGTTGGACGGATTCCGACGGCCATGTCCGGCACGGATGGCGGCAGCGCTGGCCGAACGCAACCGGGGTCTGACACAGTTGCGAGCGGCGGCTCCAGGCCAGAAAATTCCAGATAGCTCCTATGTTCCGAATGACGAGACGAGGCGCAATCCGATCAGTCTTGGGAGGAGGCATCATGGCACAGTCCATGACAACTAAAGGCAGGGCTGCGAACGAAAGCGGCGCGGACGGCCAGCAAATCGTTCTAGGCATGTCAGCAGCGTTCTCGGGGCCTTCCAGGGGCCTTGGGATCGAACTCTATCGAGGGGCCAGCGCGTACTTCGCGCACGTCAACAACGCCGGCGGGGTCCATGGCCGAGAGATCGTCCTGAAAACCTACGATGATGGCTACCAGCCAGATCCGTCCGTGCAAAACACGATGACGCTGATGCTGGAAGACAAGGTGTTCGCCCTTTTCGGCTATGTCGGCACGCCGACCGTGACGCGCGTGCTTCCGATGCTGAAGAAGTTCCAGGAGACATCCGTCTACTTGTTCTTCCCGTTTACCGGGGCTCAGCCGCAGCGCGACCCGCCCTATGCGGACTTCGCGTTCAACCTGCGCGCGTCCTATCGCCAAGAGACGGCCGGCCTCGTGGACAATTTCGTGTCGATCGGCAGAAAGCGCATCGCCGTCTTCTACCAGGCTGACGCCTACGGCCGCAGCGGCTGGGAGGGGGTCCGGCGGGCACTGAAGGTGCACGGGGAAAAGATCGTGGGAGAGGCCACATACCGCCGCGGCCAACGCTTCGCCAGCAGCATGGGCCGGCAGGTCGAGATCCTCAAGGCCGCAGAGCCCGACGCGGTGATCTGCATCGGAGCATATGCGGCTTGCGCGGCCTTCCTGCGGGACGCCGTCGATCTGGGGCTGACCGTTCCTGTCGCCAACCTGTCCTTCGTGGGGAGCGAGAGCCTGCTCCAGCTGATCACCGAAGCGCGTCCCGACCGGGACCCCTACACCGACCTGTTGGTTAATTCGCAGGTTGTCCCCAGCTACGAAGATGCTCGGATCCCGGCGATCAGGGAGTATCGCCAGTTGATGAATCGATACAACCCGGAACCGCCCCAAGACCTGCTGGAGCAAAGCTACAGCCCGCTGCCCCAGAGCTTCGTCAGCCTGGAAGGTTTCCTCGACGCGAAGATGATGGTCAAGATCCTCGAGGGGCTCGGCGAGAGCCCCGCACGGGCAAACCTGGAACGCGCAGTCTTCTCGATCGAAGACTACGATCTCGGCATCGGCGAGCTGGTCTCGTTCGGGCCCGCCCGCAGACAGGGCCTGCAGAAGGTCTACTACACGGTCGTCGAGGGCGGGCGTTTCGTTCCATTGGACGATTGGAAGCGCAGGTTCTCGTAAGATGAGCCTTCAAAAACTATTCCAGAGAACACTGTTCGGAATCTTCTTCCTGTTCGGGCTGATCGGGGTCGCGACCTCGGTGCTCTGCATCAACACCGTCGACAGCTATCTGTCGCGCGAGTATGAGACCAATAGCAAGGGCATTGCCAAGACGATCGCCGACGCCAGCGTGGACATCATCTTGAACCGTGACCTGTCGGTGCTGCAGTCCTTGATTGACCAGTTCATCGAAATCCAGGGCATCAGCTATATCTACATCACCGACGAGTCGGGAGAATTCCTCGCCCACACGTTCGTGCCGGGGATTCCGGAGCAGATCAGGACCGGCTACACGGGCAGCAACGAGACGGTGGAACGCAGGCTGCCCGGAATAGGCGACTTCGTCGAGGTGAGCAGCCCGATCTTGGCGGGGATCTCCGGAAACGTGCATGTCGGCATGGACATGGGCCTGATATCGCTGAAGATCCAGGGGGCGATCGGCCAGCAGGTGTACCTGATCACATCCATCTTCGTCGGCGGCGTGTTCGTCGCCATCTGGCTCATGGGCCTGTCCGCGAAGCCGATCGCAGATCTGCTCGCCTATGCCGTCCGGCTTGCGGGCGGTCGAGCCGAAGGCGACGATGCCGGCCGGACGCTGTTAGCGCGGGATGACGAGGTCGGACATCTCGCCCGACTGTTCCTGTATTTCTCCGAAGCTAAGGATCCGGACAAAGTTGAGCGGGCAGCCGGTATTCAGCCAAGTCCTGATATGCCCGGGGCCCTCGGACGATGAGTGCAGCAAGCATGGTTGGGCGGCGTCGTGTCGTCCTCGTCGTATGCACGCTTCTGCAACTCTGTTTGGGAACGGTTTACGCCTGGAGCTTCTTTCAATCGCTCTTGGTCAGCCAACTGGGCTGGTCGTACATGCAGACGGCCTATGCCTTCAGCATTGCGATTTTCTCGCTAGGGATTTCAGCGGCTTGGGCAGGCCGCGCGCTGCCGCGGTTCGGGCCGCGCAAGCTGGCCGTCCTGGGCAGCACCATGTTCTCCGTCGGCTATGTCCTGGCGGGCTTGGCGCTCACGATGGAATCGACGCCTCTGTTCTATCTCGGATACGGGTTCATCGGCGGCGCAGGGATCGGGCTCGGTTACGTGACGCCGGTGGCGACAGTGGCCAAGTGGTTTCCAGAACGCAAGGGGCTGGTCACCGGCGTGGTCATCATGGGGTTTGGACTGGGCGCATCGCTCCTCACCAAGGGGCTGGCGCCTTTTCTTGTCACGCGCCTGGACGGGGACCTGGCTCTCGTCTTCACCTGGCTAGGGATCATCTTCGCCTGCCTCTTGATCCCCACCAGCTTGCTCATCACGAATCCTCCCAGCGCGGCGAAACCGAAGCTCGCTGCGAACGCACCGGCAACCGAGGGGCTCCAGGTAGACGCTTCTGAGTCGATTTCCTCGAGCCTGTACTCCTCGAAGTTCTTGATCATGTGGCTGGTCTTCTTCTTCAACATCTCGGCCGGGATTTCTATCATCAGCGTCCAATCCCAGTTGTTCCAAGATGTTTGGAGGCTCGGCGATCCCCTCGCGGAGCCAGAAACGCTTGCCCAGTACGGTGCGACATTGATCGCTGTCAGCTCGTTGTTCAACGGAGCGGGCAGGCTGTTTTGGGCGTCGCTGTCTGACCGTTTCGGGCGCACCCGGGTGTTCCGGATCCTGCTGGCGAGCCAGATGGTAGTCTTCGGCGTATTGATGTCGGAGCGCGATCCGTGGATCTTCGCCGCGCTCGTTTGCTACATTCTGCTGTGCTTCGGGGGAGGCTTCGCGACGATGCCGTCTTTTGTGTCTGACGTGTTTGGGTCCAAGCGGATGTCGGCGCTATACGGAACGATCCTGACGGCGTGGTCGGCGGCCGGAATCTTCGGCCCGCTGTACATGGGCTACTTGAGGGATCAATATCCCGATCGCTTCATCATCTACTGTTTCTTGATCGGAGTCTTGATCCTCGGCATGGGCTACGTATTCTCTTATCTGCTGAACGACGAGCGCATCCGCTTGCACCCGCCCACGCTGGAAGGGACGCTGCGCCAGTTCGGGATTCCGCCGCTTCGGAAGCGATAGTGGTCTGGTTGTCCGTCGCAACCCATGGCGTGGTGCTCTGCCGCCGCAGCATGGGGCGTTAGTTTGGGTGTCGCCAGATCTTGGACGATAGCGCCGTGCCCGCGTCTTGCAGCCTGAAGATGAACCGTCTTCGAGAGGGAGACTGTACGAAAGCACCCAACCCGCCACACTAGAAAGGCCCTTCGCTTGGGCTTGGGCCCGGGTGTGTTCGCACGATCTCCCGGCGCTTGAGTGGTCTTGGCCGCCCATCGGAGCATCTGGAATTGGAGTCACAAGACATGCACGCCACGCACTTTGGGGCCGATCACCAATGTCTCCGAAGTGCAGCACGTGCCCAGTCAGTGCTTAGGGACTTGGCCTCTATGCGCGGAGGCGGCGGCCCGCGTACCGACTGCTGTCCTGCACGTTCCATTTCGAGGTGTTACCGTTCAGCGTAATGACAGTAAGGACCGAGACCGGCCAGATCTCAGGCGAGAAAGCGTCGTGCTTCAGGCCCACCAAGGACGACTCTGTCTCCGTGGCACTCGAACTCGGAACTGTAGTCGGGGCGAACCCGGTTGAATTTGATGTCCGCGTGGTCGGGCTGGTGGAAGACGATCTTTGGTACGCGCAATCGCTGGAACTCAACTTGCTCGGCTACGGAGACAGCTTTGATGAAGCTCTTGAACAGCTCCAGGGCGCTATTGATGCCCAGGTGTGCTACGCGGCTCTCCATAACTGTCTGGACCAAATCTCGTGGAGCGCCAACCAGCGGTACTTCGATCTTTATTCAAGCCGCGCAAAGGAGACGCCGCGGCGCAAGCTCAGGGTCTCGGTTCGCAGGCAGGAGGTACTAATGCAGGCAATGAAGGAGAAATTACGATCTGAAGGGGATATCATATCGGAAATTAGTGAAATTACTTGCGAAGAATAAGACAGCGATATTTGTCGATTCAAGCCGAGCAAAGGGGAGCCATTGCTTGCTCGTCAGAGATGGTGTGGATGGAAGCAAGTGTTCCTATCCCTTGCCATTCCACGGAATGAAGACACTCATCCCGCCGAAAATGCTAGTGCGGATCATTCAGGGGTTCGACCTGCCTCCGGATATCTTTGACTAGAGGCTGGGTCTCTCGCCACCTCCGCATCAATTGCGGCTAGCGTCGCTTGTGGCACCGAATCGCGAACGTGTCGCCCACGCGGCTCAAGCGGGGGCCTGCCGGTGCATTCCGCGAACCGATTCTAGCTTGCTCTCCACACGCGATACTGCGCGTTCCCGGCCTTGGTGTGGCGGGATCACCTTGGCTAGGAGCCGAGCCAAAGCCATTCGCACACACGCTGTGAACACAGGGCCGAAGCTCCATCGGGGCCACCAGCATCCGTAGCCGCCGTTCTGACTCTGGACTGCTGCAGGATCGGGCGGACAAGACTTCCGGAATTCGCAAGTTTGGAACGACTCCCTACAGATTCCCTCCCACAGGCCAGCGACCATAGGTTCCATCGACGCCCCAGTACTTGAGAGCGCGCCGTAGGCCTGTTCTTCTGGGACGCTCGGGCGTCTTGCATCGTCCGCCGGTACCGACCATTGACCGACTCCGGCTACAGCGCTCGCTGTCCGGTTTTGTCCTGCTAGACAGCCCCTTGCCTCAAGCGACTGCCCTTACACAGCCTGCAGGCGCCGGCCGTCGCTCAGGCCAGCTGCGCTGGTCACTTGGCCGCAATCCGGCTATACCAATCCGCCGGGGTCCGGACTCCAGGTCTCTAGCTCAGTGAACGTCGCGATCCGCTCAAAGTTACGGTCGAGATGCCACACAGGAGTCTTGTGCCGGAGCGCAATGGACGCGATCAGGCAGTCAACGGACGATCGAATCGTGATCCCGCGCCGCCTCGATGCAGCGTACAAGTCAGCTGCCTCTAGGAAGATCTCAACTGTGACCGGATCGCCGAGGCGGGGCAGGCCTAGCAGTTGCCAGCCAATCAACTGCGTTTGCGATCCGGGCCGCAGGCCCTGAACTACTTCTTGGATGATCGGCCCGCAAGTCGCCATGCTAAGGAAGTCCTCGGGACGAGCTCGGACCCGACCAGCAAACATTTCGATCCACACTGAGGTGTCGACGAGGATCATCGGACAGCCCAATCCAAACTAGCGGTCGGAATCGGCGCGCATCTCGGAAAGATCGCCGAGCCATTCGACGTTACCGATGTGATCCGCTAAGCCTTGAATCCGCCTCATGCGTAAGGCCTCTTTCAGCGCGAGGTTCACCGTCGCAGAGTATGTCTTGACCCCAAGCACTCGAACCGCTTCTTCCAAGAGATCCTCATCAAGCACAAGATTTGTACGTTTCATGTGTATACGATAGCGGGCAAGGTAGCCATCTACGTAGAGCGGTCTCAAATTCCCTTTCGACCGACCACTATCTTGTCCACCCTGCCCTTGTTGTTGAAGAACCCGATCATCCTCATTGGGCGGACCTCACAGTGACGGCAACGTGTCCAGGCGGGAAGTCAAATTCGGGCTCCGGATTGCCGTTTTCCACGAGCTTTCGACGAGCAAGCGGAACGCCAAGGCCGATGCGCCGGGCGAAGCCGAGGTGCTGCATGATTTCCGCCACTAGCGGATTACGGTAGTCTATACCTAGCCGAGGTTACAAGTGCTCTAGGCCTACTGTCGGCAGTTCACAGCCTACAGCTACAACGAGGTCTACGCATGCGGCCGCCGTCCGGCACTGGACTGGCCTCGCTTGGCGGTTTTCCTCCCCACGTCACTGGTTGTTTGCGCTGGTGCTCAAGCCCGCTTTCACCGGGGCTTTAGTCGGCGGCCTATTCCTTCTGAGCTTGTTCCTCACCGCACTCATTTCTCTCTGAGCACAGAATCTGCGCTCCCTGCACGAGCCGAGTCAGCGCACGAAACGCCAGTCTGACCCGTATGTTCATGTTCCTATAGCGATCTTGCCTAGATCACTGAAGCGCCAAATTGCGCTGTAGCGTGATCTTGGGAGCGGCGCCTTGCCGCTCAGGCACGCGCGCTCTCGAACACTTCCACGTTGCGAGTCTGAGCGCTGAACTCCACGCCCACCAAATGGACCGGCAGCCCGCTGTGGCGGTACTTGGCCGCATAGTCCCGCTCCCTTAGCTGCCGCATCGCGGCGCCCCGCTGCGATGCCGCGAAGACCTTGAACTCGAACAAGTACATTCTGCCGGCGGTCTGCACAGCTAGGTCCGCCCGCCCCGCGCTGCCGCTGTCCTCCGTCGTTACCGTCGCGCCAGTCCCGACGAAGAAGCTATAGAACACGCTTGCGTAGTAGCCCTCGTAGTCCGCGATCGCATTGCGACTGTGCCAGTGGTACGGAATGCCGGCGAACAGGGCACGGAACCAGGTCTCCAGCCCGTCCATGTCGCCCATCTGCAGTAGCCCCTGCAGGTCCCGACTCTGCGCTTCCCTCCGACTCGGGTCTCCCGTGATATAGTTCAGCAGGCTTAAGTTCAGGCTCTGGCGCACCTCGCGGTTGGGATACACCAAGCGAAAGTACTCGACACCATCGTCACCGCGTTCCCGCCCGCCGATGGTCAGGTAGCCGGTCTGGAACAGCAGAGCCTCCGGGGCGATGCTGCCCACGTCAAATGTGCTGAGCAATGCCTGGCTGGCTTGCAATCCGTCCAGTCGGTCAGCGGGGACGCAGCGCTCGGTCAGCAGCTGTGTCAGGAATGTCGGTGTGCCGGTCTCAAACCACCAAGCATTGACTTCGCGCTCGGCAAACAGGAGCAAGACGTCGAAAGGGTTATAGACCTTCTGTTCGCCACCCCAGCTGTAGCCGTTGTACCGCTCGCGAATTTGCTCCCGGTCCAAGCCCGGCAGCTCGGCTGCGAACACAGTGTCGATGTCAGAGTCCGTGTAGCCGCAGATGGCAGAGTAGGCCGGGTTCAAGGTGATATCGCGCAGATTGTTGAGGCTGAAAAAAGGCTCACCTTGGAGAACTTGCTCACGCCGGTTAGGAAGCTGAAGCGGATGTGATCGTCACAAGACTTGATCATCCCGTACAGCCCGCGCAGATAGTCGCGGTTGGAGCGTGCCAGTTCCGGATTCCTCAACGCGTCGAGGATCGGTTTGTCGTACTCGTCAACCAACACGCAAACTCGCTGGCCGCTGTCGCGATGCAAGGTGCGGATCAGATCTTCCAAGCGGCGGGGCCCGGACCTGTGGCGCGCCTGCGCACCAGCTGTGGTCTCTAGATTCAACAACTGCGCCAGTACGTCTTCTTCCAAGTCACCGGGCTTGGTCGCATTGAGGCCGCCAAAGTCTAGGCGCACAACCGGATGGCGCACGGACCAGTCCCACCGGTCGTGCGCCTCTAAGCCTATGAAGAGGCTCTGGCTACCCTGGAAGAGTTCCTTCAATGTGTCCAAGAACAGGCTCTTGCCGAAGCGGCGGGGACGCGCAATGAAGTAGTGCTTGCCCCCTTCGACCAGCCGCAGCGCGTAGTCCGTCTTGTCGATGTAGTAGCAGTCGCTTTCGCGGATCTCGCGGAACGCCTGTATACCGGTGGGTAGGCGGCGCTTGGCCATAGCTCAGCTTCTACCATAGCCCGTGTCGGGGGGCACGCCAAGCCAACTCGCCAGCACGCTTGCGGTTTCGTTCGGTCCGTCAGACCACCGGAAGTGTGGGTTGCCAGCAGATACAGCAGCAGCTTGGCTCGCCTGCCAACCGCGCAGTTCATCTTGCCCATTGCGGCAGCGAGTGCGTCCTGGGTGGGCACCGCTGATTCGTAATGGGCTGACGGGGGATATGGTGGCAAATCTGACGTTGGGAGACGGAGGCTGTAGCGGATTGCCGCGCAAAAGCGGGTTTTGTTGCGCTGCTGAGGGCGCTGAGAGA
>LXNI01001341.1_pt1 | contig 21942 bp, 18 predicted proteins | sample 809091 | NCBI WGS metagenome assembly LXNI01 (sample SAMN04870527, study PRJNA318959) | sponge metagenome | biome: 01000161; feature: marine sponge reef; material: water | host: Sarcotragus foetidus | place: Greece: Milos, Mediterranean Sea | collected 2013-05-29 | depth 5-7 m | reverse complement strand
GAGAAGCAGCGGGTGATCAAGGAGTCGGAAGCCACGAGGACCCAGCAGATCAACGAGGCGCAGGGTGAGGCGGAGGCGATCCTGGCGGTGGCGACGGCCTCGGCGGAGGGGATTACGCGGATTGGGCAGTCGGTGAGCGGCGACGGCGGCATGGACGCCATGCGGCTGCGCGTGGCGGAGCAGTACATCGCGCAGTTCGGCCAGCTCGCCAAGGAGGGCAACACGCTGGTGGTGCCGGCCAACCTGAGCGACTTGTCGTCGATGCTGGCGCTGGCGTCGACGATTGTGAAGGATGATCGGGAGGCGGGGAGCTAGGAACAGCGATCAGCGCGCCGCGGTCACCAGGGGCATGGCGTGGCGGGCGGGGTTGGGAGGTCCAGGTCCAGGAGCCAGCCGCAGGCGTCGGAAGGCCTGGGGGCGTCAGGGCGGGATCTAATGGGCTGGGGCAGGTGTTGGGCCCAGGCCAGGGCGGCGTGGAGGCCTTGGAGGTTTTGTGGGAAGTCGGGGTCGGTATGGGTGGTCAGCTCGACGATCGCCACGTGAATGCCTCTCGGGACAAGGTATTTGGAGGACTGACCGCTGAGGGGGTAGGCGATCCAGCCCCTGAGGTAGGTGTATTGCGCGGCGCGGGCGATGGTGCCGGCGAGTTCAACCGAGCCGCTACCGGGCCCCGGCACGACCACGCCGCCGCGGCTGTGGATGAAGATGGCGGCGACGAACGGCCGGTCAAGCAGGTAGCGGGCGAGGGCGCGAGTCTCGGGCTCCGAGAAGGGCCGGGTGCCGCCTGCGCCGGGGACGAGCCCGGAGGGTCCGTAGGCGTCGGGCTGCCAGCCGGCGTCCCAATTGCGATTGAGGTCGACGCCGTTGGCGTTTTCGCGCGTGCCGGCCGCGGCGCCATCGGGGTTGAGATCGGGAATGAAGGCGAGGCCGACGCCGTCGGGAATCTGGGCGAGGTTGTTGCGGAAGTGGTCGAGCAGCAGGTTGGCGAGGACGGTGGAGTTGGCTTCGTTGCCCTGGTGGATGCCGCCGATAACCGCGAGCCAGCTCGGGCCGGCGCCCAACTCGACGCCGCGGATGGCGCGCGCCTGGACGGAGTGGCCGAGTAGCACGGGGGTACCCAGAACAGCTCTCGGCTCAGCATCGGCCGTGGTGGCTGCGACTGGTGTGGGTGTGGGATTGGAGGTCGCGCCGCGGTCGGTGGGCGGGGGAGGTTTTCCGGGTTCGAGGTCATCGATTTTCGGTTCCGGCGTGGGCTGGAGGTCCGCGTTCGGTCCGGGCTGCGGCGATTCGGGGCTCGACGGGTGCTGCGTGGCGGCGGAAACCGCCGGCGTTGGGGATGGGGTGTGCGTATCGGCAGAAGGCGCGGCCAGGCTCACCGGGACGCCGATCAAATGAAGCAGGCAGGCGGTTCCCAGGATTGAGATCAGCGCCAAGAAACTGGGAACGCCACGGGGGCCAAATCCTCCGGCAGCTACCACTGCTTCAGAGAAGGCGGAGCCTCGCGTCGTGGGGAATCGGGAATACTCCGACGATTACCCATGGGTTTGGGGCGAAGCTGTGGAATTGCTGGGTGGTTCCAAGGAAAAAGTGCAGGTCAGTCTCTAGAAACGCATCGAAGTACTTCTCGCGCACCTTGCGGAGTGCCTGCGTCTCATCACCATTGGCGGAATCCAAGCAGTTCCAAAACAAGGCACCGGCCTCCCAGTCAAGAATCTGAAGCTCACTTCTCCGGCCTGTCGAATCCTGAAATCTGTAAGAAAAGCTGTAGGGCAGCTTAGGTATTATCTTGAATGTTTCTCGCCAGCTATTGTCTTCAAACAAGTCTAGCTGACTGTGTAGCACGCGCATCTCTTCGACCTTTTGGGAATCCCACTCTCTATCTTCACTTTCCCAAATGAAGTCCGGAATCGTCGTAGGCTTGAATACGGCTAGCGACATCTCGTTTGCCTTGGCACCTTCGATGACATCGTCAAGTCGGCCAAAGACTTGAGCTTTCTCGAGAAGCAGACGACGGCGCTCGCTCCAATTGTCGGCTGTACTCACCCTTCCCACCGGATAGAGTTCGCTAAGATCAGCGGGCGTAAGTGACTCAGGGCGTCGGTCAGCCGTTCTGCGATGGAGATCGCATTCAATCCAATCGTACTTGCGGTACCTTTCGGCCTCTTCGAGTCGCCGAAATGGCACCGGGTATATGCGCACCCATGATCCGTCTTCGCGGATTCCTGCCGTACAAACCGTTTCTCCGTACTTTCTCGAGAGAGTCGGATACGTCTTAACTGTTACGAGAATCCGTTCCCTGGCCATCGGTTACAAGTGGGTCACAGACGAAGCCCAAGCAACCTGCCTCTGCTGAGCGGGTTCCGCGCCTGAGTTTAGGTGGGACGCGGTATCTCGAATCGCGTCTGCCGCGCAATGGCGGTGACAATGACCAGGGTCGCCCTCGAAGCACATGAGGGCGACTGATTCACCTAAGTCGAGCCAGCTGCGGATACGCTGAAGCGCATCTCGCTGTTTTGGCAGTGATTGACTCGAGTACGTGCGAAACAAATGTGCCCGGTCAGCTTCGTTCTTGACCTTTTGTCGCAGACTCGAAGCGATGCCTAGTTCGGGCAAGTGTTCGTAGCGAATGCCGACGCCATGACAAGCACGAGACAGAGCGGTCTTGGAGAAGCCATACTTTCGGCTGATGGCGTTCCGTCTTACATCGCAGAGAAGAGTAACGCTTGCTCGCAGAAGTTCGTTGAGAAAGACTTCGAACGTGCGGTCCTGGTAGCCGATTGTGAAAAGCCCCGATTCACGTTTCTCAGGGCGAATGTTCGCAATTCTACTCAGCGAGTCCGGGTCATTGAGGAGCACGCTGTCGGCAATTGCACTCCGAGTCGCAAAGTATGGGAAGTCGCGGTAGGTCTTGGCGATGAGTTCGTTTCCTCGGAGGTCGCCATAGCGGTCTGCGAATGCTACCGGCGGATCGAGTTTGCTGTCGGTCACTATTTGACGACCAAGGTCGGTTATAACCCATCGTTGGTCGTGGTCAGTAAGAATGCTCCTGTCCACTGATCTTCGTCGGTCGGCGTAGGATGTAAATGAGAATGCACCGTACCGGTAGGGTACAAAGTGATAGGGGACCGCAGTCGTTGAATGCGATGAGGATAGCTCCTGACAGTACAGAAAGAGGAGCTTTTGAAAGTCAAGGTTTCCGACATCGCCGCCAAGCGCATCCAGCAACGCAAGCAGGTGTCGCTCACGAGTAAAGAGCCGAGGGAACTGGGAGGCACTCACGTGTGTGGATGATGGTGGACGCCACGTCGATGATACGGAGTGGCTGAAAGAGCGTCAGGCGAGTGCCGAGGACGCGACATCGGAAGCTCTGGCAGCGGGATCTGAAGCGCACCCTGGGTGCGATGGCGCGGGTACAGGTGATGGAGTTCTAGCGGTGGGATGGCAGATTCGTGCAACCGCTCCGACGGCTGCGTACCATGCGGCTGATCTTTGCTGCCGCGAATGACCCGAGGATCGCATGCCGACTTTTGCCGTTGAGCCGTTGACGAAGGCCACCGCCCGGGTGTTGGGCGCGGCGGGGACGCCGGAGGATATTGCCGGCAAGCTGGCGCGCTGGCTGATCAACGCGAATCTGTCGGGGCATCCCTCGCACGGGGTCATCCGGGTGAGCCAGTACCTGGCCCAGATCAAGGACGGCGCCTACCGGCCGGCGGAGCGGCCACGGGTGGTGTCGGAGAGCGACACCTCGGTGGTGATGCAAGGCGGCGGCGCCTTCGGGCACCTGGCGGCGGAGGAATTGACGACCCGGCTGGTGGAGAAGTCAAGGGTTTCGCGGGTGGCGGTGGGCGGCATCGCGCGCTGCAATCACATCGGGCGGCTGGGCGAGTGGTCGGAACTGGCCGTCTCGATGGGCGCAGTCTTTCTGATGGTGGCTGGCGGTCCCGGCATGATGCGCACGGCGCCGTTCGGGGGCCGCGAGGGGCGGATGAGCACCAACCCGATCAGCTTTGGGGCGCCGGCCGGCGACGCCGATCCGATCATCCTGGACTTCGCAACCACGGCGGCGGCCGAGGGCAAGATCCGGGTGGCGCGCGACAAGGGCGTGGAGATTCCACCCAACCAGATCCTGGACAACCAGGGCCAGCCCTCGACCAATCCGAACGACCTCTACGACAACGGCGTCATGCTGCCGTTCGGCGGGCACAAGGGTTATGGCCTGATGCTGATGATCGAGCTGCTGGCGTCGAACCTGGTGGGCGACACGATCACGGGCGAGCCGCAATCGCCGATCGGCACGTTTGCGCTGGCCATCGACCCGGACGCGTTGGGCGCGGGCGCCGGTTTTGCGGCCATGAACGACGCCACGATTAACCGGGTCAAGCAGACGGCGCCGGCCCCGGGCTTCGACGAAGTGCTGGTACCCGGCGACATCGAGCGCAGCTCGCGCAAGACGGTGGCGGCGGCGGGCGTGGAGCTCCCCGACGCGACCTGGAATGACGTGCTGGCCTCCGCGGCCGAGGTGGGACTGGACCCGGCGGAAGTGAACGCTATCGCCGGCGGCGGCTAGGGCAGGCGAGGCAACTCAAAGGCATGTTGAGGATGCCGCGCCGGCTGACTATCGGGGTGTTGCTGGCTGCTCTCCTGCTGGCCCTGGCAGCGCCAGCGCATGCCATCGGCTGTGACGGCATCGCCCTTGACGACGGCTGCCTGTTCACGGCCACGGGCGGTGATACACCGGATCCGAACGATGGATTTGCCGTAACCGACGCCGAAGGTGTGCCCATGTGGACGTTCGTGCGCGCTCGGAGCCTGCAGGCCATCGGCTATCCGATCAGCCAGCGCTGGGTTGACGGGCCGTTCACCCTGCAGGCCTTTCAGAAGGTCATCTTGCAGTGGTCGCCCGGCCAGCAGCGCATGAACTACTACAACACGCTGGATGTGCTGGCCAACCGGTATCCCGAGGTGCGCCTGGCCAACGTTCCTGCACACCAGGTCCTGGACACCGCGGGGCTGAGCTTTTCCCAGGTCAAGGATGTCCACCTTTCGATCCTCGATCGCAACCCGAAGATCAAGGCCGCCTTCCTGGCGGAGTCGGATTGGCTGAACCTCTTCGGTCTGCCGATCCGCTACGAGGAGCGCGAAGTCAACGGCAACCCTCAGGGTCTGCAGTTGCTGCGTGCGCAGCGCATCGTCTTTGAAGTCTGGAATGTGCCGGCACCGGGCACCACGCAGGGGGCCGTCGGGCGCCAGAACATCCCGGACAAGGTAAAGCGGCTCTCGAACGTCATCATCCCGGACGCCGCGAAGACTCCGGTGGCACACGTTGACAGAAGCGACATCTGTGCAATTGATCGGGACGGGACCGTGGAGCGGGTCGTGAATCGAGAGTTTCCTTCGGTCTTCGGAGCCTGGAGTCATCTACTTCTGAACCAGCCAATTCCAGACGATATCTGGACGCTCGATTACGTTGAGCGAACGAGGGCGTATCACGATCTTTTCTGGGCCGGCATGGGTCACGGCTTACGGTGGGTCTCAACGCCGTACGGGATGCGAGTTGCTGGAGCATGGTCGGTTGCCCAAGAGCAAAAGAATCGGCTGCATAGTCAGAATCCAAACTGGCTTCACCTTGTTCCCATCTACCATTACGGCGCCCACCCTGAGACCTACCCGGAAGATTGGCCGTACTGGCTCCGGGATGAGTCGGGAAATCGAGTCGCAGACGAAGGTTGGGGTGAGCTTCTCATCGACTACACGCATCCCGCAGCGCAAGACCACTTTGTCCAGCAAGCGATTGCCGTTGCACAGTGCGGCATCTTTGACGGCATTTTCATGGATTGGTGGACACAAGAAGAGGATTCAAATGAGGAGATAGCTCACCTCTATCACGGCAATCGAATCAGTGCCGAGATATCAATGCTCCGACGAATACGCGAAGTGGTCGGCGACGACTTTCTCATTGTCGTCAACTCTCGAACAGAGAAGATTCCGCTTTCCGCTCCCTATGTCAATGGAGCGTTCATGGAAGGGCATCGCAGGCATACGCGGGAGTACCTGACCGAAGTCGAAAGCACCCTGCTCTGGGCTGAATCGAACTTCAGATTCCCCCAGGTCAACAGTTATGAGGCGTGGAGCATCCTGGAGGAACCGCTCAACTCTGAGCGAAATCAGCAATGGATGCGAGTCTTCACCACCCTGAGTCTGACCCACTCCAACGGCTACGTGTCCTATGTGATCGGTTTTGACGGCGCACTTGCTCATCAGCATGGCTATGAAGTCTGGGAGGGGCACGCAGCGGAGCATGCGGCCGGTGAGGTGCATGAGCACACGCATGAGAAGAGCTGGCATGCCTTCTGGGATGCGCCGCTTGGCCGGCCCGTTGGTGGAGACGGGACCAAGGGAGAGATGTATCGCGGTCGGGAAGGGCTGTTCATCCGCGAGTTCACCAACGGCTGGGCCGTGTATAACCGGAGTGGAAGCTCACAGCAAATCGAGTTGCCCGAGGAGTCGACCGGAGTGCATAGCGGCGTCAAAGGCACCCGGCACACGATTGGCGATCTCGACGGAGAGATCTACATCAAGAGCAGTCGCACTGCCCTTTGATGTGAAGTGTCGGTCGGCAAGGCCGTGACGCCACGCCGCCAGATAGAGGGTCGACTCTTCAGCGACAGGTCGTGGCGACCATAGAAGGCCGCAGGCCTCGGGCATTCTGTGCAAACGCCCGAGGCCAACGTCCTAGCCGGCGGAATTGCGCCCTACGCCGTTGAAGGCGCAGGGCGTTGAGGACGTTTACTCCAGGAACGCCTCCATGCGGCGCAGCGACTCCTCCAGGCTTTCCATGCTGGTGGCGAAGCTGAGGCGCACGCAGTTGTCGTCGCCGAAGTCGCTGCCGGGCACGACGCCCACGTGGGCGTCCTCCAGGAGGCGATTGGCCCATTCGGTTGAGCCCGACACGCCAATCTGTTCGTAGGTGTCGGACACGTCCGGGAACACGTAAAAGGCGCCGCCCGGTTCGGGGCAGATCACGCCTTCGATTCGGTTCAGAGCGTCGCTGACGAACTGGCCGCGGCGTTCGAACTCGCTGCGCATCATCTCCACGCAAGCCTGATCGCCATCCAGGGCGGCGGCCAGGGCGTGCATGGTGAAGGTGGCGGCGCCGCTGGTGGTCTGCGACTGGAGCTTGGCCATGCCCTTGATGATTTCAACCGGTCCGGCCGCGTAGCCCACGCGCCAGCCGGTCATGGAATAGGTCTTGGACCCGGCGTTGAAGGTGATGGTGTGGTTGTAGGCGTGATCCGACACCTCGCCGAAGCTCTTGAACGTGCGGCCGCCGTAGAGCAGGCGGTCGTACATCTCGTCGCTGAAGGTGATCACGTCGGTGTCCGCCAGCACCTCCACCAGGGCCTCGGTCTCCTCGGGCGAGTACGCGGCGCCGGTGGGGTTGCTGGGTGAGTTGAAGACGAACACGCGCGTGCGATCCGTCAGCGCGTCGCGCAGCTGTTGGGGCGTGATCTTGAAGTCCTGATCGGCGCCGGCGTTGACGATCACCGGCACGCCGCCGCAGAGCTTGACCTGCTCGGGGTAGGACACCCAGTAGGGCGCGGGGATGATGACCTCGTCGCCGGGGTCCAGCAGGGTGGCGAAGGCCAGGTAGAGCCCTTCCTTGCCGCCCACGCTGGCAATGACCTGGTCGGGCGTGTAGGTCAGGCCGTTTTCGCGGGCCAGCTTATTGCAGACGGCCTGCTTGAGCTCGGGCACGCCGGAGGCTGGCTTGGCGTACTTGGTCTCGCCACGACCCAGCGCGGCATCGGCGGCCTGCTTGATGTGGTCAGGAGTGTCGAAATCGGGCTCGCCGGCGCCCAGGCTGATGACGTCCACGCCTTGAGCGCGGAGGGCGGCGACTTTGTTGCTGACGGCGATCGTTCCCGATTCCGCCAAATCTTGAACACGCTGCGAGATCCTCACGGGCCGACCTTCTGGTGCAAGTCAGGGGGCGTCCATTGTGCCCGACGCGAGCCGGAGGCGGGTAGCACCTATTGCTGCGGGTCAGCCCGATGATCGCCGGTCGGGGGGCGGTGATCTCCTACAGCCCGACGCCTGGGTCAGTCGTTGGAAGTCGTTCACCGGGAATCTGAATGCGAAGGACTCCGCGGCTGTCCGCCGACGCGCGGACACGCGACGAGGCACCGCAGCGCAAGCGTCGCATCAGTACCGCATATAGCCGACATCCGAGCCTTCCGGCGACAGGCTCGCGCGACGGAAGGACTCGCCGTTCCGATACTCAATCACGGGCCAGTTGGGGTCGGTTTTTAGAACCTCCTGCAAACCTGATTGGGGTCAGTGTAGGCAGTGTGATCACCCCCGTTTTGAGGAACAAGGTGTGCGGACGGATTGCTGTAGTCAAATACGTAGCAGAGGTACCAACTACCGCTTCTGCGGTCAAAGCCAATGATGTGCGTAGCTTGACACCAACCATTCTCATCGCAACGGCCACCACTGCTGTGCGCGCCTACATCTTCGAGCTGTCGCAATAGACGGGTTGCAGACGGGTAGGACGTGGACTGCGCAACAACCCCACCGCTTGGGGCGGACGGCCCGCCGTGCTGGTGGGCGGTCCCCGGCGGGCCGCTCGATAGCTCGCTGTCAATATGCGTGGCCTCCGGGGCCAGCGGGCAGGCGGCGTTCCGCACCGTGCATTCGTGTCGTCCGTAGAGCACACCCTCGTGCGTGCCGTTCAGGAAGTCCTCGAACCTTTCCTCGGACACCACCTGAATCGCGATATCGCGAGCGAGGGCGTCGTCCGCGCCCCGCGCGACCGCCGTCTGAACGACCAGGCGGTAAACCGGATGTGTCGTCGGATCCTGCGCCGGCGCCTGCGGTGACCTGGGGCCGACGGCGCCAGGCGGCGATTCGACCGGACTATCGGACGATCCGACAGCAGCGGGGGGTGATCCGACGGAACCGGCGGTCGATCCGACCACCCCAGCGGGCGACTCATCCGCCGGCGTGAACGCGACCCGCAGACAATCCGATTCCCAGCGCCAGCGCTGCCAGGCGTCAAGCTGCCAGAGGCTCACGAACGCCGTGCGCGCCACTCGATCCTCGCCGTTCAAGCTTGTGCCGTCCGTCGTGTAGATGTTGCGGTCCATCGGGTCCCAGGCCGGCGCGCACTGATCAAGAAGCGCGGAATAAACTTCGGGCGGCAGCGACAGTGTGGTGAGGTCAACTTCCGTCGTCCGCACGCTGCCCGGCGTTCCTATCCGTTCAGACCGCGCGGCCCGCAGACAATCCGCTTCCCAGCGCCAGCGTTGCCAGGCGTCCACCTGCCAGACGGTCACGAACGTCGTGCGCGTGGCCCGATTCACATCGTTCAGGCTTGAGCCGTCCGTCGCGTAGATGTTGCGGTCCAACGGGTCCCAGCGCGGCGCACAGTAATCAAGGGTCGCCGAGTAGTCCTGGGGTAGCAGGCTCGGTGCGTTAATCGGATCGTCCGTCACGCGGACGGTGTCCAGCGTCGCTACCCGACCAGGCGGCGCGGCCCGCAGACAATCGGCTTCCCAGCGCCAGCGTTGCCAGGCGTCCACCTGCCAGACAGTCACGAACGCTGTCCGCACGGCCCGATCCACATCGTTCAGGCTCAAGCCGCCCGTCGCGTAGATGTTGCGGTCGGCCGGGTTCCAGACCGGGGTGCACTGATCGAGGATCGCGGAATAGACCTGCGGCGGCAGGTTCTGTGCGCTGATCGGATTGTCCGTCACGCGAACCGTGGCAGAGGCGGCCGTCCCTCCAGGCAGCGCAACCCGCAGACAGTCCGCTTCCCAGCGCCAGCGTTGCCAGGCGTCCACCTGCCAGACGGTCACGAATGCTGTCCGCACGGCTCGATCCACATCGTTCAGGCTTAAGCCGTCTGTCGCGTAGATGTTGCGATCCAGCGGATCCCAGGCCGTGGCGCACTGATCGAGGATCGCGGAATAGTCTCGGGGCGGCGGAATCTGTGCGGTGATCGCGTCGTCCGTCGTCCGCACGCTGCCCGGCGTCCCCAACTGGGCAGACCGCGCAGTTCCTAAACAGTCCGCTTCCCAGCGCCAGCGTTGCCAGGCGTCCAGTTGCCACACGTTTACGAACATCGTCCGCGTGGCACGATCCACGTCGTTCAGGCTGGCGCCATCCGCGGTGTAGATGTTGCGGTCGGCCGGATCCCAGGCCGTGGCGCACTGATCGAGGATCGCGAAATACGCTTCACGCGGCAGGCTCGGTGTGTTTATCGGGTCGTCTGCCGCGCGTAGGGGGCCGAGCGTGCCCACCGCTCCAAGCACCACGGTAAGGACAACCGCCAGAATTCGACGCACTCCGCCCCAGTTCGCCGCCCAACGAAGCCGGGACCGATTGTGTCATATCCTTCAGGTCTATACGATCCGATCGCGCATCGTGACGAACAATTCATTCGGCGCGCCTGGTGCGTCAATCGGATCGTCCGTCGCTCGAGCGGTGTCGCGCGTAGCGACCGCTGCAAGCAACTCGGCAAGCGCTATCACCAGAACTCGACGCACCCCGCCCCTGATTTTCAGCAAGAACAGGGCTACCAGTGTCAGATCGACATTCTTGACGCTCCGCGGGCGTGGTCGACTCACAGGATGATCAGGTGGGTCCGTTGATAAACACGCCCTCACGCAGCAGGTAGTCGCTCACGGCGCGGTCGAGACGACCGGGGTACACCAGGTGCAGCCGGGTGCAGGCGCGCTCGAGATAGTGGCTGTAGGCCGCGGCGACCCGTGTGGCCATGCGGCGAACGCCCATCACGCCGCCGTGGCCGAGCGGCCGCAGCGCGGAAGTCATGACAGCCGCGTCTTCAGGCCGCAGGCGGTTGGGCGCCTCGGCCGGCACCGGCGCATCGCCGCGGGACGCCACGTGGGCGAATTCGGCGGCAAAGCGCGCCGCGCCGGCGTAGCCCCAGAGCAGGCCGGTGTACATGCCGCGGTTGAAATAAGTCGCGCCGACCATGGCGTGGACCAGCAGTAAGCACCCGGCTTCAACGACCTGTGCGACCGGTCGCGCGTCGGGATCCGGGCCTGGTGGTTCAGGCTGCAAGGGAACGGCGATGCCGTAGCGTGCCTGCGCGTCGGCCGCCAGCGGCCGCAACACATTGAGCGTGGGTTCGATCGAGTCCACCGCAGAGTCCGGCCAGTTGTCGCTCCAGGCGGCCAGGGGGGCCAGTAGCGGCTCGATGTCGGCGGCGGTCAGCGCATCGGCCGCGTGCTTTGGTCCCAGGAGGCTGGCGGCCTGCGGATCGCGCAGCAGCAGCAGGAGGCGTTGGGCCGATTCCAGCAGGTTGGCCTGCGCCTGCATCGCCGCGACGATGGACGACTGCTCAATGGCGCGCTGCAGGCGCCCCGCCTCGGCTGGAACCTGAGTGGCTTCACGTTCGAGCAACTCCCGAGGCGTCCGACGCTGGGGCTCAAGCGGGGCCCGCTGAATTCGCGCCGCCAGCCCGTACGGATCGAAGAGTGGCGCCACGGCTTCATGGCGCGGTCGTTCGACGCTCCCCGGCGACGTTACGACGAAGTCCGCCCGCAGCGGCCCAGCGAAGGTAACGACCACCAGTTCGGCACTGCGAGTTGATCGAGTGCGCCAGCCCAGGACGCCGCGAATAGCTTGCAGCGTGTCCTCGATTTCGGCCATGAACGCCTGCCGGTCGTCGTCGGCAACCGCCAGCCGCAGGTCCACGTCCGACCAGCGGTCCGCGGTGCCATCGGCCAGGCTGCCGCCTGCCCAGACCGCCTGAACGCGAGAGTCGCTTGACAGAACCTGGAGCGCGGAGTCGACGAAACGCAGGTGCAGCCCGTCGGGCGCAAGGCCCGGGTTAGGCGGCAGGCTCACGCCGGACGTTCGATCACGCTGAGCAGTTCGTCGTGAAACGCGTTCGTGTCGATTGAGTTGGCCAGCCGCAGGCAAGACTGCCCGTCGGCCGGGGCAAAGTGAACCTGGCCGTCAACCACATCGGCATGCATGGGCGTTGGATCGAGCGTCAGGAAGGTCTCATCCAGCGCCAGGGTCAGTGCGGCCGGGTCGTACATGGAGGTCCAGTCGCGTTCGCGGCGGTCGAAGTAGGTCTCCAGCATGGTCGCCAGGCAGGCGCCGACGCCCGGCGCCTGCCGCACGCGGGGGAGATCGTCACGCCGCAACTGGGCCTGGCACGTCACCACAAAGTCGCCCACGAGGACTGTCCCGCCGCTGTTGCAGACGGCGGCCGCGGCCTCCGGGTTGGTGCCGAAGTTGTGCTCGCGCGGGAAGGCCGCTTCGTGCCGCCCACCCATCATCACGATGCCGGCCAGGCGCTCCAAAGCCTCGGGACGTTCGGCCAGGAGGATTGCCGCGTTCGTGGCCGGACCAATGGTCGCCAACCAGACGGGCGGCGGGGCCGAGGCAATAGCGTCGGCTATCAACTCAGTGGCCGAGCGGGTGTCGCAGCGCGGATCGTCTGTGCCCGGCGGCACCACCACGTCTCCCGACAGGGTCACGGTGTTGACCTCGCCGCCTGGCGCGCCCGCCGCCACCGGCACGTTGTCGACGCCCATTTCGTCCAGCAGCCGCAGCACCAGGGCCGCCCGCCAGCGGGTATCGCCCAACACGGTGGTGACGGCGCAGAGATTGATCCGCGGATGGCGCACCGCGTAGGCCAGCGCAAAGACATCGTCCACGTCATCGCCGAGATCCGTATCCAGAATCAGCGAAATCACGTTATTCGCCTCTCGTGGTCATCCAGCCGCGCCTTGGTCAGCATGGCCTTGGTGAATTGTGCCCGGTGGCGTTGAACGAAGGCCGCCGCGCTGGCCGCCGACGTACGGCCTGGACCCGTCACTTCCGCGAGAACGCTAGCGTCCGGTGCGGGTCACGTCCGGCGGATGACCGTGCGATAGGAAGGCACGCTGGCGAGCGTTGCACGTCGACGGTCGTGTTGCACGAGCGTCACGTGCCCACGACGCGTAGACCTGAGAAGGTCACGTGCGGATCATCGTCGCCGAGGGTTGAAACGCAGCCGATGGTCAGATCGAATTCCGAGTAGGGCAATCCAGCTTCTGAATGCTTCAAAGATCCGTTGATATAGAACGCGATACTCCCATTCTGATAGACGAGCCTTGTGTTGTACTGTGTTCGGTCAAACGGTATTCCTGTCGCATTTCGCTCAAATTTAATAGTCGTCCAGTTAGGATCCCTAAATCGAATCCAAGTGAAGTACGAGACGTTTCCTTCGTACCGATGCGGTCCCAGATAAATGGCATCCACAGTTCCAGGTTCAGATATTACAAACGTGGCAGCGATCGTGTTGTCAGTTCTAAGGTTTGTGAAAAAGTCAAGTGACGAAGCGCTCACAAGCGCCACAGATTCGAATATCCGGTCGGCCGGCACGCGGCAGTCAACGCGGTCATTGGCATACAGCGTGCGCGGCCCGGTTGGGGTCGGCGCGGCGGGCGCCGGCGTGGGCTGCGGTGCCGGCGCTGGGGTTGGCGCTGGCGTCGGGGCAGGGGTCGGCGTGGGCAGGGCATGCGTCGGCAGGCTCGAGACCATCGTGGCCGTGATCGGGGCCTTGGCCGCGTCGGGGATGATGACGTTGGAGAGCCGCTTCACCTTGTCCGGGACGTTCTGACGCCCGACCGCCCCCACCGTCGTTCCTGGCGCGGGCACGTTCCAGACTTCAAAGACGATGCGCTGCGCACGCAGCAACTGCAGGCCCTGCGGGTTGCCGTTGACCTCGCGCTCCTCGTAGCGAATCGGCAGTCCGAAGAGGTTCAGCCAGTCCGGCTCGGCCAGGAAGGCGGCCTGGATCTTTGGATTGTGTTCAAGGATCGCCAGGTGAACATCCTTGACCTCGGAAAAACTCAATCCTGCCGTGTAAAAGACCTGATGGAGCGGCACATTCGGCAACCGCACGTCCGGGTACTTGTTCGCCAGCGCATCCAGCGTGTTGTAGTAGTTCATCCGGCTCTCGCCGGGCGACCACTGCAGAATGACCTTCTGAAACGCCTGGAGCGTGAACGGCCCCTCCACCCACCGTTGGCTGATCGGGTAGCCGATCGACTGCAGGCTCTTGCCGCGGACAAAGGCCCACATCGGTACGTCGTCGTCGTTGGTGACGGCAAAGCCGTCATTGGGCTCGGCCGTATCGCTGCCCGTGGCCGTAAACAGGCAGCCGTCGTCGAGGGCAATGCCGTCGCAGTCGATCGCGTACGCCGGAGCGACCAGTGCGAGCAGCAGCACGACGCTCGCCAGCGCAAGAATCAGCCGACGCATGACGCTCTCAATACACCGGACGCCGAGGCGCCTCCGTGAAATGCATGAACCTGCAACCGCTCATTGCGCCGCACCGTAGGCGGCGCCTACGCGAGCGTCAAGAACGGACCCCGTCGCTAATGGAGCTCCGGCGGCCCCGTGCCTGGCGAGGCGCCGACCACGCTGTCGGATTCCCGAATGGCGGATGTTCGCGGTCGCGTACTCGATGACTCAACGGCGCGCCCCACGCCTCAGGCGACCGTCAGCGCGCCTTCTTCGTGCAACTCCTGCAACGTATCGGCAACCAGCGTGCGGACGGCCGCGGCCGACTTGCCGACGGCGGCGCCCCACGTCTCCACGGCGTCGTCCACGATTTGCTGTCCGGTTCGCGACCCATCCATCAGTTGCAGCAACGAGGTGGCGGCAATGGAGAGGAAGTGGGTCTTGGTGCTGTCGCCGTCGGGAATCTCGACCAGGGTTGCGGGGCGTAGCACGTCTTCCTGGTCGTTGAGCATGTAGGGCTGCCACTCCACGCCCTCCATCCAGGTCGGGATGCCGCCGAGCAACTGCTCCACCGTGGCCGGCTCGTAGGCGCGTGCCCGCCGTTCCTCTTCCAGGTAGTCCTCCAGCTGATCCTGCTGCTCATCGCTGAGTTCAAGCTCGAAGTTCTGGTAGATGATCTTGAGCTGTTCGGGGCTGAACCCGCCGGCATGCTTGAGCTTGAGGTGGCTGGTGGCGCCGGGGCTGCGTGACACTCCGGCGGCAATCAGCGAAAACGCCTGCTGCAGCGAGAAACTCTGCGACGGATCGACGATGCGCCGGGCCTGCCAGAACCAGTCGTCGCGGTTGCGCTCGCCGTGGTACCAGTGCAGGGCCAGTTCCAGGAAGTCCTGCCCGGTCTTGCGGTATTCGCTGTCGTACCAGTGCATGGCCAGCGGCTCTAGTTCGGGCTGGCGCAGCACGGCGGTAAGGGTCAGCGCGGCGCGAATGGCGCCATTCATGGCCAGCGCGATTCCGGTGGACAGCACCGGGTCCACGAAACAGGCGGAGTCGCCGCAGAGCATGTAGCCGGGGCCGTGGAACGACTTGCAGAAGAAGGACCAGTCGCTGTCCATTTCCACGTGGTCTGAGATCCACTCCGCCGGCTCCAGCATGCGCAGCAGCTCCGGCGTAATGGCCACGTTCTCAAGGAAGAACTGGACTCGCTGCTCCGGATTCAGGCCGCGCACGTGGCTTGGGTCGGTTACGAAGCCGACGCTGCTGATCTCATCGGCCAGCGGGATGTGCCAGAACCAGCCGGCCTCGCTGGAGACGATGTGCAAGTTGCCGTCGTCGTTGAGCGTCAGGTCGGGGTAGACCTCAGAGAGCTTGCGGGCGCCGCGGTAGTAGCCGGACAGGGAGATATGACGCATCTCCTCGTTGAACTCCCGCAAGTTGAAGCGCTTGCCCAGGAGCGAGGACTGACCTGAACAGTCGAGGACGTAGCGAGATAGCAGCTTGCCTTCGGAACCATTGGGTCCGCGCCAGCGCAGTCCGGTCACGCGCCCGCCAAGTTGCGTGATGTCCGTGACCTGGGTCTCCTCCCAGACGACGGCGCCGCAGTCCTCGCTGTGGTCGAGCAGAATCTTGTCGAAGTCGGCACGCCGCACCTGGAAGGCAAAAAAGGCGTCGTCGATCATCTCCGAGAAGCGCAGGGTCCAGGGCTCGCGACTGCGGCCCCAGATGTAAGTGGCGCCGTATTTGCGGACGAAGCCGGCCTGCAGGACCTTTTCGGTGATACCCATCTGGTCCAGCGCCAGGAAGGCGATGGGGAGCAGGGATTCGCCGATGTGCTCGCGCGGAAAGCGCTCGCGTTCCAGCACGGCGACTCTGAATCCGGCACGGGATAGCAACGTCGCCGCCGTGGATCCGGCCGGCCCACCACCTATCACGGCAACATCGACCTCGTAGCCGTCGATTGGGTGAGTGCTCATGCCAGGGCCTCAAGCCTGGAGCGCGCCTGCGCGAGGTTGCTGCTGATCATCGCATGCTGTTGCGGGTAGGCGGCGGCGGCGAAGACCGTCGCGGCGACCTCGAAACTTCGGACGGCCTCCGCAAGGTCCTGAGCGTCGCTCGCCGCCTGCATCAGGGCGACCGCCAGGTTGAAATGGACGCTGGCGGACTCGCGTGGATGGGATTCGACGTCGTACGCCGCGGCCGACGCCCGGTAGGCCTCGATCGCCGCCGCCAGCAGGTGCGGCTCACCACGCGCGGCCTGGGACGCGAGAACCATACCCAGCAGCATTTGCGTCTCGGCATGCGCCGCCGGATCCGCCGCGCGAGGTCGATCCTCCAGCGCCTGGTGCAGGTGGGCCGCGCCTTCCGCCAGCGCCTGGGGCGCAACGGCGCTCCGCTCCAGCGCGAGGCGGCCAAGCAGGTGGTGCGCCCGCGCGACGAGCGCCCGGTCCTCATCCGAAGCCTCCAGCGCTCGATGTGCCGCTGCGGCGGCCCGTCGCCGGTTGTCCGTCGGGTCACCGTCACTTCGAGCGGCCAAGGCCTCGGCAAGCGCGACCTGCAGCGAGGCATAGGCCACGGGTTCGGCCTCCCGGTTGACGGCGTCAAGCCCGGCCTCGAACGCCTCGATGGCCTCGCGGACGTTCGCCGCTCGGTCGCCGGCGGCGGAAGCCAGCAGGGCCGACCCAAGCGACAGATTCACCCTCGCGTACTCGGTGGGGAACTGTGCGCGCGGCCAGGCCGACAGCGCGTGGCGGCTGATTTCGAGTGCGCGTGCAATGCGCGGCTGCGGTGGCGCCGGGCCTTCAACAATCACGCGTGGCGCTTCGATCAGGGCGGGGGCCACAATCGACGCGGATGACACGCGCGGCGCCAGCGCCAGCGCGGCCTCGAATTGCTCCAGGGCCGCGTCGCGGGACTCCTCACCACCGCCGGGCAGACGTCCGGCCCACAACCGGCCGAACCCGAGCCGGAGTTCCGCGTACCGGTCTGGCTGCGACTCAGCCTGGACTTCAGCCAGGGCCTGCGCAAAGGCCCGCCGCGCCCGGTCGAAGCGCGACGGGTCGAGCGAGGTCAGTTCGACCTGGGTGAGGGCGGTCTCGGCCAGGGCCGCGGAACGCAGGTCGTCGCGTTTGCCCGTGGCCGCCAGGTCCGCCGCCCGCAGGAAAGCACGTACCGACGCGTCCAGATGAGCGCGTCGATCACCTTCGATTTGCACGCGCTGGGTCTGGCCCAGGCCAAGCAGAAACTCGGCGTGTTCAGCCGGGTGGTCGTCAGGTGAAACGCTCTCGAGGAGCGCGTGGTAGGCGCCGACCGCCTGCGCCCGGTCGTGGGCGTCGGGTGAAGCCGCCATAACCGCCGCAACGTTGGCCTGCGCCCGAGCGTGATCCAACGGCGATACGTCTGGCGAGAGCGCCTCCAGCACCGTTTCAAAGCACCAGCGGGCCGCCTCCAGTTGCCCTCCGGCCCAGTTGGCCAGGCCCAGGCCGTGAAATGCCCGCGCATAAGCCTCCGGGAACTCGTCGCGGTTAAACACCACGATCGCCTTCTGATAGCTATCGATGGCCTCGGCGAGCAGATCGGGATCGCCAAGGCGCGCCCGCAGGCTTAGCGTGTCGGCCAGATCCAGATGCAGCGCGCCGAACTCAATGGGAAGTACCGAGAGGTCGAACGCGTCGGCAGCTTCGATCAGCAGGTCGGTGGCCGCGCGCAGCTGCATGATGTCACTGCCGGTGCGCAATCCACGCGCCTGCGCGACCTTGCGCCTGGCCGTCGCGAGGCCTGCCGCGTCGGGTAGGCGCGTCAAGGACTCCATATCTGGCGCCCCGGCCGGTGGGTAGGGGCCGGCTCTAGTCGCCGCTCGAGGCGTCGGCCATCAGCTTGTCCAGGTTGGCCAGCGCCTGCTCGAACTCGTCCTTTATCCGGCCGCGGCTGGTATACGACTTGATCAAGCCAAGTGGGCCGCCGCCGGACCATGTGCCGGTGATTGTGATTTCCGTGTTGGCGGCGCTTGGGCGCAAGTCGATTGTCGTGCGCACATTGTGGAGCGAGCCGACCTCGCCGCCATCACGAACCTCGCGCACGATCCGCCAGGCGATGCGGCGCGAGTTGTCCCAGGCCACGACGCGGTGATGCACTTCGAGACCATCGTCCATACGGGCCAGGTGCTCACGCCCGAAACCCTTGGGCGACCCACCCGTGTGCTCGATCGAGGCCACGCCTGGCAACCACTCGGACAGTCGCTCGAAATCCGACAACACATGCCAGACGAGTTCCTGGGAACCCGAGACCACCTGGCGGGCAACGACTTTGGCCATCTGGGGAAGTCCTCTCGACCTCGCGGCCACGCAGAGGCCGCCGCGGAAACTAGGTTAGACGGCCAGTGTGCGGCCTGAGGCGCGCCCGCCGCAAGGCGAGCCCACGGTGCTAGGCTTGAGATCTACCTGTGCCTGCACGCCCGGCCCCCGTCGTCTAGAGGCCTAGGACACCACCCTTTCAAGGTGGAGACAGGGATTCGATTTCCCTCGGGGGTACCCGATTGCCCCGCGCCGCCTAGCAGTCCCCGCTGTTGGGGATCACGCAGATGAACTTCAGCGGACCCTCGCCGGTGTTGCGGAACTGGTGCATGGCGTCCGGCGGCACGTACACGGCCTCACCCTCGGCAAATGGCTCCGAACCATTAGCCGTCTTCAGTTCGCCCGCGCCTTCCACGATGAAGACCTCATGCTCCCAGGGGTGCTGGTGATAGGGAGTCGCGCCGGCGGGAGCGACATCGAACAGCCGCATGGCGAAGTTCGGCGGCGACACCTGGCTGGCGACCAGATCGTGCTTGATAACGGTTCCGACGCCGTCGGGCGATACATCCAGGGTTGGAGCGTTTGCGGGCGTCACCACAAACGGCTTCTCAGCAGTGCGAGTCGCCACGGGGCTTCTCCCAATGTCTTGCGCGGGTTCAGCATACGACGGCGCGGCGGCTGAAACTCGGCCAGCGGCTCCTGGGTCTGCGCACCGGCGCGCCCGAGAGCCCCGGTCTATCCGGCGCAGCCACGCGCCGGTGGCGGCGGGAAGGCGGTGCGTTCACAATTGGATAAAGGTGCTATGGGCAGGGCCGATGACCTCAGCGCGACTCAGGCAAGCGTTGGACCGCATCGACGCGATCAATCGAGACGACCCGCATCAGATTGAGATTCGTGGTGAAGCCCGGCCCAAGGAATTGACCCACGCCGCCATGGTGTCGGGCTGGATCAAGCGTTTGCGCCCCGAGGCGGATGACCCGCTTCGCATCGCGGCCCACGGACACCACGTGCGGCGCTGGGCCATCCCGCGAGGCGAGTATCCGCCGGGGCGCCGCGGATACCTGCGCTGGCGTCAGGCGCTCCAGGAACTGCACGCCGCAACCCTTGGGGAAGTCATGTCCGAGGTTGGCTACGGCGCACCGGACATTCAGCGCGCCCAGGATCTGGTGCGAAAGAAGAATCTGCGTCGCGATCCCGACGCGCAGGCCCTGGAAGACACCCTCTGCCTGGTCTTCCTGGAGACGCAATTCGGCGGGTTTCGAACCCGCCAGTCCGACGACCAAACCGCGAACATCCTGCGAAAGACTTGGGACAAGATGTCCGATGAGGCGCGGGCCCTTGCCCTCGACCTGGAGCTGTCGGATGACGATCGTCGGTTTCTGCTTGAGGCGCTTCGTCCGGCCGACGGTTCCTGAAGACCCTTGAAGCCGGGGCCGAAATAGCAGAATGTCCGATCGCTCCGTTATGGTGAATAGGCAGTCTGACCGGGAAACGGATACGCAGTGGCGGGCAGTCTCGACGAAGTCCAGCGCCTCATCTTTGCCGTCGTCCATCGGGACGACGCCGAGGGTGTGACTCGGGTATTGGTCGAATCCGGCTATCGCGCGACCAGGATTGACGCCCAGGGAGGTTTCCTGCGCCGGGGGAATGCCGTGTTCATGGTCGGCGTCGGGGCCGAGCAGGTTGACGATGTCATCGAGAAGATCCGTAGGGCCGCTCGGCACGCGTCCGGGCAGTCCAGCAGCGGGTCGGCGTACGGCATCGTGTTCGTGGTCCGCGTGGACGCCTTCGCCCGCCTGTGAGCGCCCGGGAGGTGAGAGCCCGCCGTGTCTGATCCCGTGGCCTTCGACCGAATGGTCCTCTGCGTCGTGCAGGACGATGACGCCGGCGAATACTCCAACGCGCTGCGCGAGGCCGGGATTTCGCACACGCGCGTGGCCAGCGCCGGCGGGTTCTTGCAGGCCACCAACGCCGTCTTCATCGTGGCCCTGGAAGCCGAACGGCTGGACGAACTCAAAGAAGTCACCGCCCGCACCTGCATCACGCGAACCGAACTGGTCACGCTGCCCTGGACCGGCGAGATCGACCTCTCGCTCCCGGTTGAAGTCGAAGTGGGCGGCGCCGCCATGTTCGTGCTGAACCTGGAACACGCCGAGCGACTCTAGCGCCCGGCGTCAGATCGGCTAGCCGCCGGCCGTCGTCCACCACTGTTCGAGGTCGGTCGTGCTTGCCGATCCGTCATAGGCGGCGATGCGCGTTCCAAAGGTCCAGGAGGCGCCATCCGCGATCGTCAGCGGCTCGTACATCGTGGGGTTAAGCAGGCTGGTTCCGTAGAAGCGGGCAAACGTCGGGACCGGCGCCGAGGCCGGATGCGCCAGCAGCGCGGCCCCACAGGCGTGCTCGCCGATTGTGCCGCTCACGTCAACCCAGCGAACCGGGTGTCCGTTGATCGCGTCAGCCCCCTGCCGCCCCTCCGAGTCGCGCATCAAGCCGCCGTCGTCCTGATCGAGAGCATCAATCAGGCGGAGACCCGCCCACGAGTGGTTATCCACGCCCAGTTCAAGCGCGCCATGCGATGCATGCAACGTCGAGACGATGTCCAGCAAATGCGCTGCACCCGAGCGCCGCACCTCGTGCCGGCGGACCTCGGTTGCAACCACCGTGCCACGCCGGTCACGCCACTCCAGGTCAAAGTCAACGCGTGCGCTCTCCGAATCGGCTTCCGAGGAAACTCGCACCGGCACGATCCAGCCCGCATCTGCGAGGTCATGAAAGAAGTTGACGCCGTTGACCTGGGCGTGCCCGAGCCAGACGCCCTTGTGGTGCGGGAAGTTATGTGCCCCCATCTCCGTGACGGGATACCCGGCCGGGGTGTAAAGGGGATGCACGCACGGACGCATCAGGAACAGGTCCTTGTCCGCACCACCGAGATTCAGGGCCATCACGGGATGCCCGTTATCCAGCACCTTTAAACGGTTGAAAAAGCGCGGTTCCTGGAACTGAATCTGCATGGACAATCCTGAAAGCGGGTGGGGCCACGATGCGGACCAGGCGGGCCAACCGTCTTGACCTGTAGCGGGCTCAATCGCTAGTCTGCCCTACTTTCTCGCCTTTGAAGTGGCGAACTTGGCGAGCCGTACCGGCCAGGTACGGCCACCGCGTTTGCTGGACAGGGGCCAGTAGGGAGGGAGAGCACACAGGTAATGGTTACCAGAAGACAGATGCTTCGCATGGGCGGCACCGCCGCCCTGGGGATTTCCGGCGCGGTAGCGCTGGCGGCCTGCGGCGAGACGCAAATCGTCACCAAGGAAGTTCCCGTCGAGACGGTCGTTGTTAAAGAGGTTCCAGTCGAGAAGATCGTGACTCAGCAGGTCGATCGAATCGTGAC
>LXNI01001340.1_pt1 | contig 21948 bp, 18 predicted proteins | sample 809091 | NCBI WGS metagenome assembly LXNI01 (sample SAMN04870527, study PRJNA318959) | sponge metagenome | biome: 01000161; feature: marine sponge reef; material: water | host: Sarcotragus foetidus | place: Greece: Milos, Mediterranean Sea | collected 2013-05-29 | depth 5-7 m | reverse complement strand
ATACTTCGAGGGATTTTACCGGCGCCCGCGCGTGGATCACGAAATGCTCTCGGAACACAACGAAGGACTGATAGTGCTCTCCGGGTGCATGAGCAGCGAACTTTCCCAGGCCATTTTCAAAAAAGACCTGAAGGAACAGACAAGAATCGCGTCGATCTACAGGGAGATATTCGGGGACCGCTACTATCTTGAAGTGCAGGCAATCGCCCTTGAGGAGCAGCGCAGGATCAACAGGGGACTCAGAAGAATCGGCGAGCGCCTGGGCATAAAACTTGCGGCGACCAATGATTGCCATTTTCTCACCAAGGAGGACTACAAGTCGCACGATGCGCTGCTGTGCATCCAGACCGGGAGCATGGTTGCTGACCAGAAAAGAATGAGGTTCCAAAGCGACGACTTCTACGTGAAGACAAGAGAAGAGATGTCCGGGGAAATGAGGGGTTTTGAGGATGCTCTTGACGAGGCAGTGAGAATTTCCGAGCGTTGCGACTTCGAATTCAAAAACGACGGGTACAGGTTTCCCGAATACGTTCCCCCGGAGGGGAAATCGCTTGACGAATTCATGCGGGAGATCTCGGATAAAAACCTTGAGAGAATACTCAGGGAAAACGAAATACCCGAAGAGGCACACGAGACCTACCGCAAGCGGCTTCACTCCGAACTTGACATCATCTGCAAAATGGGATTTTCCGCTTATTTCCTGGTGGTCTCCGACTTTATATTCCACGCCAGGAAAAACGACATCCCCGTGGGACCGGGACGGGGAAGCGCCGCCGGGAGCCTAGTCGCATACGCCCTCGGCATAACGGCGCTTGATCCAATAAGGCACAACCTTATTTTCGAGAGGTTTCTGAATCCGGAAAGGATAAGCATGCCCGACATAGACGTTGATTTCTGCGGGGAGCACAGGGACGAAGTTATAAGATACGTGACGGAAAAATACGGGGCGGACAAGGTGGCCCAGATCGGCACCTTCGGAACCATGTCCTCAAAAGCCGTGATAAAGGACGTGGGAAGAGTCCTGGGGCTTCCGTATGCGGAAGTTGACCGCCTCTCGAAAATGATTCCCTCTTTCCGGGGAAAAGTGTTCAGCATAGAGGAGGCCGTGAGCAAGGTAAAAGAAATAAAGAAGCGTATTTCCGAGAACAAGCAACTCGCCGAAATGGTGGAACTTGCGAGATCGCTTGAGAACATGGTGCGCCATTCTTCGACTCACGCCGCGGGCGTAGTGATATCGAACGAACCGCTGGCCGACTACATACCCCTTTACAGGGGAAGCAAAAACGAGGTCGTAACCCAGTTCGACATGAGTTCCATAGAGAAGCTGGGCTACGTGAAATTCGATTTCCTGGGCCTAAAGACCCTTACCATTCTCGACAAGGCAGTGAAGTATGTCCGGGAAAACCAGAAAAACAACGAAAAAGAATTCGACCTGAACAAAATTCCCCTTGACGACCCGAAGGTCTACAGCCTGCTGCGCGAAGGCGCGACTATGGGAATATTCCAGGTTGAATCCGCGGGGATGAAAGACCTTCTCGCGAAACTCCGCCCCGCTGACTTCGAAGACATAACAGCCGCTCTGGCGCTTTACCGTCCAGGGCCCCTCGACAGCGGCATGGTGGATGAGTTCACTAAGAGAAAAAACGGGAGAAAGGTAGATTTCCCGCACCCCGCGCTTCGGGAAATACTTGGGGAGACCTACGGCCTCTTCGTTTACCAGGAGCAGATAATGCAGACGGCAAGCGAACTTGCGGGTTTCACCATGGGGGAAGCGGACCTTCTCCGGAGGGCGATGGGCAAGAAAAAATCAAGCGAAATGAGAGCCCAGCGTAAAAGGTTTCTCACGGGAGCGGAGAAAAAAGACATCGAGCCTAAAAAAGCCGCCGAGCTTTTCGACACTATGGAAAAGTTTGCCGAATACTCCTTTAACAAAAGCCACAGCGCCGCCTACGCAATGATCACCTACCAGACGGCCTACCTCAAGTCGCACTACCCGGCGGAATTCATGGCAGCCTTCATGTCTGTCGAGGCGCATAACATGGACAAGGTAATCTCCGGCATAACCGAGTGCAGAAGACTTGGAATCGATGTGCTGCAGCCGGACATAAACCGGAGCTGTTCAGGATTCACGGTTTCTGACGGAAAAATACTGTTCGGCTTCACCGCGATCAAATACGTCGGCAACAGCCTGATCGAGGAAATAGTCAGAGCCAGGGAAAAAGACGGGGTGTTCGAATCCGTTACCGACTTCTGCGCCAGGGTGGATTCAAAAAATCTTAACAAAAAGGCGTTTGAAAGTCTGGTGATGGGGGGCGCTTTCGATTCCCTCGAACCGAGCAGGGCGCGGTTGTTTGCTTCCCGCGAGTCTCTGCTCGACTATAACTCCATAAAACATCACATGCCGACAAACGGGCAGGGAATGCTGTTTGACCTCCCAAATTCCGTGTCCGCTCCGACGCTTGAGGAAAGCGAACCGTGGGACGACCGCACCAGGCTTGAGAACGAGCTTGACGTGCTCGGGTTCTTCATATCCTCCCACCCGCTTCAAAAATACTCTTTGGAGCTTGAAAAATACAGCCCTCTTCACGACACCGAATCCATAAAGCAGGCAAAAGACGGTTCTGAGGTGAGAATCGCCGGGGTGGTAAGATCGATCGAGATCAAAAACACCAGGAAAGGAACCAGCTTTATCGGCTATCTGACCCTCGAAGATCTAAACGGGTTCACAGAAGCAATAGTTTTTAACGACGCCCTGCAGAGATCGCGAGTGCTTCTGGAGCAGAAGGTCGAGCCGGTAGTGGTAAAAGGAAGGGTCGAGATCTCGGATGAAAAGGTGCGTCTTCTCGCAAGCGACATTTCTTCGCTAAAAGAAGCCAGAACGAATTCCGCCGTCTGCATAAGTATCGCGCGTGAATCCGCAAGCGAGCAGAACATACTCAGCCTGAGAGAAATTCTCGAGAAGTTCCCAGGGGACTCAACCGTGATAATAAACATTAAAACTGACCGCTCAGAGGCCGTTTTGAGGGTAGGAAACTGCAAGGTCGACTTAGGGGATAAGCTTATAGAAAACGTTGAAGGTCTTCTCGGGCAAGGAGCGGTGACCCTCAGGGAAAGCTCATTTGCCTGAAAGCTCTATAACCGTTTTCAGCTCCTCGGGATTTTTAGTGATAATGAACACCTCCTGCACAGAGGTTCCGCTTCTCGCTATGAGCTTGGCCCCGCTTAGGGTGTTGTACTTGTAGCTCACCGCAAGATTCTCCCCCGTGGCGCGACCCACCTTTATCTCCCCGGGAATAATTCCCGTCACGTGGTCAAGACCCGAGACATTATCTTCAAGGAAACGGCGAAGTCCCTTTATTATCGAATGTTCGGTTTTTATCTTGTTTTTTCTGTATTTCATACTCTCTCCAGAAAACATTATACTTCATTTACAGAGACCGGCGGGTATCCCACGGCCGGGTGCGAGAATTTTTCCCGGTTCCTCAATCCTCCGTAATTTGGTAACGAAGCGGCAGAAGACACCCTGACATGAGGAAAATAACGAACCTTCGCTTTGAAAACGCTTACGCGGAATTGCCGTCAGAGTTCTATCAGAAAAAAGACCCTGTCCCCTTTGAAAGCCCACATGTGGTTGCGTTCAATGAAAACCTGGCCGACGAACTCGGCATAGACTCCGGCGAAAAACAAAATCCCCTTCTGGCCGAGTATCTCTGCGGGAAAAAACCCCTTGCGGGCGCAGACCCCCTCGCAATGTACTACGCCGGGTGGCAGTTCGGGGTCTATAACCCCCACCTTGGAGACGGAAGGGCGCTTCTGCTTGGGCAGATAATCGACGAGAGCAACCGCAGATGGGATCTTCACCTCAAGGGGTGCGGAACCACAAAATTCTCAAGAGGCTTTGACGGAAGAGCGACGCTCAGGTCCGCCATAAGAGAGTATCTCGGAAGCGAAGCTCTCCACCATCTGGGGATTCCGTCCACAAGGGCGCTCTGCGTGGTGGGGAGCACTGAGAAAATCGACAGGGAAACCAGGGAACCCGCCGCGATGATGTTGCGGGTCGCGGAAACTCACGTGCGTTTCGGTTCCTTTGAAGGCTTTTATCACCGGGGGGAGCCGGAAAACGTCCGGACGCTTGCGGATTACGTAATCGCCCGCCATTACCCCGAGATTCCCCGCCAGACAGAGAAGGGCTACGGGCTCTTTTTGTCCGCAACGGCCGAAAAAACGGCTTCCACGATTGCAAAGTGGCAGGCTTTCGGCTTCACCCACGGCGTAATGAACACCGACAACATGTCCGTAACGGGCCTGACCATTGATTACGGACCGTACGGATTCCTCGAGACATTCAACAGGGATCACGTCTCAAACCACTCGGACCATTTCGGCAGGTACAGCTACGGAAACCAGCCCGCAATCGCACGGTGGAACCTCGAGAAATTCACGAAGTGCCTCGACGGCATCGTGGGCGAAGAACAGGCCCTGAACGTAATTGAGACCTACAACAAGAGGTTCTCCGAAACCTACAGGGAACTCATGTTGCGCAAGTTCGGTTTTGAAAAGGAAAAAAAAGAATCCCTGCGGTTCATCGAAAAGACTCTCGGGATGCTCGCCGAATTCGAAACCGACTACCATATCTTCCTTCGAAATATCTCGGATGTAAGGCGCGACGGTTCTCTCGGGGAAAACCCGTGGCTCTTGGAACTCTCCGAAACTTCGGAGCGATGGCAGCAGTGGTTCCGTGAGTACGCCGGGGAACTCAGGGAAAATTCGTTTCCTGACTCCGAGAGAAAAAAGCGTATGGATTCCGCCAATCCAAAGTACATCTTGAGAAACCATATAATGGAGACCGCAATAAGGGAGGCTCTGGAACAGGGAGACTATTCGGAGATAGAAAAAGTAAGAAGGATCTTCGAGAATCCCTTCTCTGATCAGCCCGGGTGTGAGAGCTACGCGGCAGATTCTCCCGAGTGGGCCAAAAACCTCATCGTGAGCTGCCTCTCCTAGGCGGCAAGAAAACTCACGAGGATCTTCTTCACCTCGGAACCGAAAAAATCAACCGTGGCCACTGCCTCATTCCCCTTACCCTCAATCCGTTTAACGACCCCGGGACCGAAGATGTGGTGTGTAACCCTCTGGCCAGGTCTTAAGCTTTGACCTTCGTCCCAAGACTCACGCGGCGTTGAGGATGAACCGGCAGAACGGTTGGAGTCTCGATCGGAAATTTTTTTCTTGCGGGATTCATAGACTACATGCTCCGGCGGTAGATCATCCAGGAAAACCGATCCGCGAGCACCGTATGTCCCCCCCGACGAAGCGGCCTTTTGCGAAGCGTAACTGAGGTAAAGCAAGCGCTTGGCGCGGGTAATTGCTACATAGAAAAGTCTTCTCTCTTCCTCAAGCCCTTCAAGGGTGCCTGCGGATCTATAGTGGGGAAGTAAATCTTCGTTTACCCCGACCACGAACACCACGGGGAACTCAAGCCCCTTGGCCGCGTGAATCGTCATCAGGGAAACTTTTTCCTCTCCGGAGTCTTCCCTATCCTCATCTGTAGCGAGCAGTACAAGGTCGAGAAAATCAGAAAGGATCATATCCCCCAAGCCCTCAGCGGCATTTAAGAGTTCTTTCACGTTCTCCGCCCTTTGGTGATCCTCCCCGAGGTAATCCAGATAACCGGTACGCTCAACAAGCCTCTTGATCACCTCAGCCGCAGGCTGGCTTTCCGCCACCGAGCGAAGCTCCTTTACGATGTCAAGAAACCGGGAGAGCGCGCCGAGCGCACGACTTGAGAGAAGCTTCTGCTCCTGGCAGTATTCAATCGCTTCGAGAAGAGGTAATCCACCCACTTCCGAAACCCCGCGCAACTTCTGAAGCGTGGCTCCCCCTATTTTTCTCGGCGGAACATTTACTATTCTCTCGAAACTTACATCGTCTCTTGGATTCTGAATCAGCCGCAGGTAGGCAACCACGTCCTTTATCTCGGCCCTCTGATAAAAACCGACTCCCGACACTATTCTGTAGGGTACTCTCCCGGCTCTTAGGCCCTCTTCAATCACTCTTGACTGAAAGTTAGCCCTGTAAAAAACCCCCACATCACCCCAGGTAAAATCCCCAGACTTGACCAGATGAGAAATCCGCTCCGCCAAAAACCGCGCCTCATCCGCGTTGTCGCCAGCCCTGAAAACCACGGCTTTTTCTCCCTCTGAATTCTCGGTCCAGAGGTTTTTCTCCTTTCTCCCGAGATTTTTACTTGCCACCGAGTTCGCTATAGCGAGTATGGTGGATGTTGAGCGGTAATTGCGTTCAAGCTTTACAACCTTTGCCCCAGGAAAGTCTTTCTCGAAGTTGAGGATATTGTTTATGTTGGCTCCTCTCCACCCGTAAATCGACTGGCTGTCATCGCCCACCACGAAAAGGTTTCGGTGGCGCTGGGAGAGGGTCTTTACGAAGCGGTACTGAGCAACGTTCGTGTCCTGATACTCGTCGACAAGCACGTGAGAAAACCTGTCTTGATAGCGGGAGCGGACTCCCTCGTTTTCAGAAAGAAGTTTGTTCGCAAGGCGAAGCAGATCGTTAAACGTCATGGCGTTTCGCTTTATGAGTTCGCTTTTGCAGAAATCATAAAGCTCCTTCATGGCGCGACCGTAAAAATCATCCCTGAAAGACACGTCTCCTCGGTTCTCAACTGCGTCAAATTCGGAAAGCACGCCCTTGGGCGAAAAAAGGCTCTCCCCATAGTCAAGTTCCTTCATGCAGCTTTTTATGAGACCAAGCTGATCGTTCTGGTCGTAGACGACGAAATCCCTCGTATAGCCCTCAAGAAAATCCACCTCCATCTTAAGAATCCGAAGACAGATCGAGTGGAAGGTGCCGATCCAGATGCCGCTTGTCCGATCGCCCGCCAGTTCTCCCGCTCTTTTTTTCATCTCTGCAGCCGCCTTGTTGGTAAAAGTAACGGCCAGAATATTTCCGGGAGGAACAGAAAGGTCGTTCAGCAGATAAGCAATCCTGTGGGCTATGACTCTGGTTTTCCCCGAGCCCGGACCCGCAAGTACTAGCAGAGGACCTTCTCCGTGGCTTACGGCCTCGATCTGGGAAGAGTTAAGTCCTTTGAGAGAATTTTTTGGCACGGGCACTAGAACCGTCTTTTTTGGCTGGGGCGGGAGGACTCGAACCCCCACTACCGGGACCAAAACCCGGTGTCCTGCCGTTAGACGACGCCCCAGTCGGAAAGAAGTCTTATGTTACCACATTCATGCGACTGTTAAAGCAAAAACCAGAACCGTGGACATCGGCCAAGTTAAGATGCTGCCCAGCTTCTGCAGTCCGCTTCTTAAACGAGCTTCTCACAGAAGAAACGAGGGCATAATCATTACAGATCTGTACAACAGCACTACATCAATACAACGGTGGCGACATCTGCGCAACCTAATATCTAACTTCTGTAGAGGGATTGAACTTAGTGTGAATTATAAGAGTCGAAAAGCAGCTCAATTGCTACCCGGGCCGTCACAAAAGATGCCTGCGTATTCCAGTGAGGTGCAATCGTGAATTCCGCGTTCCGCATGTTCACAATCAAGCAGTTTTTCCTCCGTCCCGTCGCATTCTACCCCATCAAGGAGAAAATAGGTCGGCGGAGAAGTGGTCCCATCTATCTCGGTGATCGGAACTCCCCCCGAGTAACCCAGCTGGCGACATGCTACCTGCGCTTCTTCCGTGCCCCACCCTAGGTTTTCATCATCCGCCCCATCATCGCATATTCCCTTCCATTTCCTGCTCGGTTCATCAAATATTTCGACCATACCAGTAAACTGATCCGAGTCCACGGAGAGCGTGGTACCATCATCAAGATCGTAAGTAAGTAAAATCGGCCTTAATCGAAGGGAACCGTCGGGCTTGTCAGTATAAACAGACCCCTCTTCAAAACTGAAAACCTCCTCCGCGTTCCCGGCATTGTCCGTGAAGCTCAGCTTCACTTTGATCCAGTTTTCCTCATCATCATCCTGAAGAACATAGGTGGAGGACGTCGCACCGGGAATCTCGATTTCATTCCAGTAATTATCAACCCTGATCCACTGATAGCTGAAAGAAGTTTCCTCAGTCGGCTTGCCATCCTCGTCGATAATACCCGTGTGATCCGCGGTAAGTGTCTGTCTCACCTTAGTTTCACCCGTGATTGCAAGTCTGCCTACGGCATCGTCATTTGAGGTGGCAGCTTCACACATGACGCCAAAAGCTCTCTGGCTCTCACAATCATGCTCTCCGCGCTGCTGGTGTCTGCACTTGCCTTCTCCGAAGATTCTTGCTTCAGAACCCGCACACTCTAGATTGTCAAGCAGGTAATCCATATCATCCGGCAAGGTCAACCCAGTTATGGGGGTACCTCCCGAGTAGCCCAGCTGACGGCACGCGACCTCGGCCTCCTGCCTGCCGACTACCCGAAGGTTTCCTTTTTCTTGTGTTCCCAACACTCCCAGGTAATCATCGCATATTGCCTTCCATTCCCCGGTACCGTCGCCATCTTCATCATCAAACATTTCAAGCCTGCCCGAGGGCGCAGCAGCAACAACAAGGCTCACTACATTACCAGTAGTCGTGTCCACCAACCTGAGGTCACCATCGACATTGGTTTCCTGGGTGTTGACCTCCGCAGGCCCTCCCATAAGCAGAAGTCCCAGCAAAAGCCCCGCGGCTACGATAAAAACACGCGATATATTCAAGGCTCTAGCAACTGCCTCCCCAATGCGTATCACATAACTCCCCTTGTCCCCAAGGTGATTCCTCAGTTTTCCTAGGCGTGTTATTTTCATTTTGAAAACTATTTTAAATCAGGGCAGCTTTCCGGTTCCGGGCAGTTTTTTCTTGCTCTTAGCCATTTTACTCCCACCGCCTTATTTTTGCAAGCAGAACAGGTAGTTAAATCATTTCAGGAAAATATAAGACGGTTAACAATAACAAAGTATCAAAAGCGGGAGCGCGGGTTGCCGACGAGCAAGTCAGTTTAGAAGGTTCAGTCCGCAAGAAAATGCCAGCCGCTTATTCCCTGGGCCAAAAAAACGTCAAATTCAGAAGAGGTTCTCAGGTATTCGTAGATTTCCTCTGCTTCCTCTTGTTTGCGAAAAACGGAAAAAACCGACGATCCGCTTCCTGACACGAGCACGGAGCGAGCTCCGAGCGACCGGAAAATCTCTCTGAAGGATAGAATATCGGGAGAAATCTCGAAAACGGCTTCCTCGAGGCCATTTTCAATAGGAAAGCCGCTACGGAACCGCTTCACAAGAAAAGCGGGATCGACCCTTTCGGGCGGGCGGTCTGGGTGCTCCCACCTGGTATAGACTTCCCGGGTCGACAGGCTCTTGCGGGGGAAGAGGATAACGTAGTGAAAGAGCGGAAAATCAGAAAGCACAGACACCCTCTCTCCAACCCCCTCGACAAACGAAGCTGTGCATCTTATAAAGAACGGTACGTCGGCTCCGAGAGACGCGGCCATCCGCAGCAGTTGGCCGTCGGTAAATTCCCCAAGAACCTTGTTAAGGCCCACAAGAATCGCCGCGGCGTTTGAGCTTCCTCCGCCGAGTCCCGCACCGAGGGGAATATCCTTTTTTATTCCTATCGAAACCTTTTTTCGCATCGCGGCGGCCTCAAGATAAAGGTGACAGGCAGCTGCGGCAAGATTATCCTTTCCAGAAGGCATATCCCTTCCCGAAGGAGAAAGACTTACCCCCTCTCCCGATTCTACCGAAAGGCTTATTTCGTCAAAGAGGCTTACGGGCTGCAGGATGGACTGGAGCTCATGATACCCGTCTGGGCGCTTTCGGAGAATCCTAAGAAACAGGTTTACCTTCGCCGGTGAAAGAAGCTTGACAAAACTCATCTTCGCGCCACATCCGGCTCGAAGTTCATCGTGAGCTTCACGCTTCTAAGAGGAAGCACTAGCCTTTTTAGCTTGTCCGTTTTTTCGTTAAAGCTCAGCAGAAGCCTGAACACAATGTATTTCCCCTCGGGGGTCTTTTCCCGCAGCCTGTATTTGTAGACAAAGACTCTGCCACCGTCTTCGTTAAGCTTCGCGTACGGGCGGCCGAGAATCTCGATAACTTCAGAGAAGTTGGGAATTTCCTTGGGTTCAAGGGATTTTACGGCCGCTGTGCTAGTTTTTTCAAGCTTTTTCACTTCGGCGCTGCCCACCGAGTTCATCACCTTTCCCAGAACTTCTTTGTTTATATACTTGGTAAAACGGTCCGGAAAGGCGACCTCGCAGAGTTTTCCGCTACAAAGCTTCATCCCCAAAGCCAGATCGAAGTTTCCGCTTTCGCTTTTTCTGCCCGGATACTTTTTCACCAAGTGGTAGGTCCAAAGCTCTGTTTCCTGAGAAACACGGGTTTTTACGGGCGGCGAGTAGACCATGAGCCACTGCATGTCTTCTGAGAGCAGGACAGGTTTTTTGAAGATGAGCCTCAGGCCGTCGTGGTCGCTCACGCTGAAATTCTCGCTGAAGTCCCCAAGCTGGCCCTTTACCTCGAGGAACCTGAAGAGGCGGCATCCCCCCGCCCCAAGACACAGAATGAGGAGAAAAGATATGAGAATTCTTCTTCGCGAAAGCAGCTTTCCCATCGGCAATTCGGCATTTCCCTCCGGATGTATTATTATACCGTACAGATAACCGGGATTATCCGAGACGACTTCAAATGTTTGTAAGACTACTAATTCTGTTCACCGTGGTTCCGCTCATCGAGCTTGCGCTGTTAATAAAGCTCGGAAACCTGATAGGACTCTGGCCGACCATACTTATAGTAATAGCGACGGGAGTGCTGGGAGCGACGCTCGCAAGAAGCCAGGGTACGCGTACCGTCGGCGCTATAAGAGCGGAACTCGCCCAAGGCAGGGCGCCTACGGAAAGCCTTCTAAACGGCCTTCTCATACTCGTGGGTGGGGTAGTGCTTCTCACCCCGGGACTGCTTACGGATCTTTTGGGCTTTTCACTTCTTATTCCCTTAACCAGAAACTGGTTCAAAAAAGAACTTCAAAACAGGTTAAGAAAATACGCGGAGAGAAACTCCGGCTCCGCAACCATAATAATCCGCTGAAGGGAAAATAGCGGCCGCTTAAGGCTCAAACGGCTCGTGGCTTATTTTATGGATTATCGGCATTGAGAAACTAACAGACTCCATCAGTTTCTGTCCGTACTCCATCACCCATTCCTCGGGAGCCAAGGTGTAGAAGTCCGCAAGCGTCATCCACCCTCCTCCTCTCACTATCTCCCCGTAATCGGCGCTTACAAGAAAAGCCGTCATATCTCCTCCATCCATGGCGTTAAGCACGGAACACTCGACGTACGAATGCACGTCCCTCAAAACCGGACAGCCGTTTTTACCCTCAAAGTGGTCTATGCCGGGGAATTTTTCTCTGTCCCTGCCGGAATAAAAGCCGAAGTTTCGCACAAGGGCAATCTGATCCCTTGTGAGAAGGTGAACCACGAGGTTCCTGCTTTTCATTATGAACCCGTGGGTGTGGTTTCCCTTCCATATCCCGACAAGGAGCCGGGGGACGGTATGTACTATGGAAGAAGTAACAAGCGTTACAGCTACTTGGCCATTTATCTCATCTTCCCGCCTGCTGGTTATGATCGCCACCGGGGAGTCGTTCCAGAAAATCCCGGAAACCGAAGACGCGTCGTTCACTGAAAAACTCCTTTTTTATCCCGAGCACAAAATGTTTCGGGAGAATGTTTCGGGAGAATTGAAAAAACATTGCCCTTGTGCTAGAGTAATCTCGTTCTTAAGTTTACCTGCCGCAACGTATCGGCGCCTTTTAAAATAGACTGAATCTCTACACATGAAAAAAATAATCCCGGCGGTCGCCTTTTTCCTGTTGATTGTGGGTTCTCTGCACATTTCGGGGTGCGCAAAGAAGACTCCGCCTCCACCGCCTGCGGAACCTTCAGCAGAAATTCAGGAAAGGGTTCTCGCGATTTCAGAAAAGCTTGAGGAGGCCCGCGCGGAGGGCGCCGAAGACACTTGGGAATATGAAGAGGCGCAAAAGCTTTTCGACCTAGCGGAAAATCTTATAAGCGACGGAGAGATTGAGGAAGCAGATAAGGTTCTTTCTCAGGCAGAACTAAAGGTCACACAGGCAATCGGTGCCGCTAGGGAAGACACCTTCATGGAGGGCTTTGACGAAGAGGCTCAGGAAATACGGAAATCCCTGCTCAGCGATGCGTTTTCCAAGGAAAATCTCATTAACCTTCCCACTTCGGATGTCTTTTTCGAATTTGACAGTGCGGAAATATCGAAAGAGGTAATGGAGATAATCGACCGCAACATAAGCATCTTTGAAAAAAACGGGGACAAGATCAAATTCATTCTCGTCTTCGGTTTCTGTGACATCCGCGGGACCGAGGAATACAACCTCTCCCTTGGAAAGAAAAGAGCGGATGAAATCAAAAAATACATGATCGGAAAAGGGGTATCTCCTGAAATGCTGCATTCCATCAGCAAGGGAGAAACGGAAATATGGCAGGAAGGAACGTCGGAAGAGGCGTACAGCCGCAACAGACGTGGACACTTCATGGCTCTCTCGGACAAGGGTTCTTCAGAAAACCAATGAGAAAGAAATATCTGGCCGTCGCCGCAGTGTTGTTTGGCTCCATGTTCATGTACGGGTGTGTAGCATCGGAAGGTGACACGGATTTTCTTTACTCCAGGCAAAGGGAAATCGAGTCAACCTTAAAAAAGACTCAGAAGGATATCGACTGGCTGAAGGCGGAAGTCAAAAAAGAAGACAACATACTGGATCTTAACGAAAAGACTTTCGAACTCGAAAACAAGCTTCTGGAACTTGAGCAGATAATAGGCGAAATACACGCGCGGATCGAGGGGCGCTTCAAAAGCATAGAAGACAAGCTGTCGATAAGCGCAGACTCCGGAACCGAAGACGAGACCTCCGGGCCGAAGACGCCGCCCGCCACGGCTCCCAGCAAGGTTTCTGAGACCCCAACCGGGAAAACCGAAGTGGAACCCTCGCCCCCGGAAAGAAACCCCAAGGAGGATTACAACTTGGGACTAAAGGAGTTTGCCGACGGGAATTACGAGGCCGCAAGAACACTGCTGAGAAAATACCTGGCCGACGCTCCCAGAAGCGATGAGGCCTCAGACGCAATGTTTCTTATCGCGGATTCCTACTTCAGGGAAAAACTTTACGAAGAAGCCATACTCGAATACCAGAACATAATCGAAACCTGGCCCGCCAGCCCCAAAATCCCGCTTTGCCAACTCAACCAGGGACTTGCGCTTATGGAAATAGGAAAACCGAACGAAGCAAGTCTTTTTTTCGAATCACTGGTTGAAGCATACCCAGAGTCACCCGAAGCCGCCGAGGCGAAAAAACACCTGAAAAGCCTGTCGGAACCGGAAGAATAAAAACTCCATCTGTGGTTGAGGCCTAACCATTTTTCTATGAATACCAGCAATTCAGAGAAACTTTTTCGCAGGGCGAAAAACGTTCTTGTAGGCGGGGTAAACAGCCCCGTGAGATCCTTTGCAGCCGTGGGGGGCTCACCGCTTTTCATATCAAGAGCCGAAGGTTCTTACGTGTATGACGTGGACGGCAACAGGTTCACCGACTACGTGGCCTCGTGGGGTCCGCTGATCCTGGGCCACTCGCATCCCTCGGTTATAAGCGCCGTTGAGGAAAGGCTCCCGCTTGGCACCAGTTACGGTGCCCCGTGCGAACTGGAAACAGACCTCGCCGCACTGATAGCCAGAAGCTTTCCCTCAATTGAGAAGGTTCGCCTGACCAACTCCGGGACCGAAGCCACGATGAGCGCCATAAGGCTCGCAAGAGCGGTCACCGCAAGAGAATACATAGTCAAGTTCGAGGGATGCTACCACGGGCATTCGGATTTTCTGCTCGTGAAATCCGGTTCCGGAGCCACGACTTTCGGGAATCCCAGCAGCGCCGGGGTTCCGAAATCATTTGTGAACAGAACCCTGCTCGCGCGGTATAACGACATAGATTCCATCAAAAAGCTCTTCGCCAAGTACCCCCAGAAGATCGCCGGGGTGATAATCGAACCCGTGGCGGGAAACATGGGAGTGGTAACCCCGGAGAAAAACTTTCTCAAGCAGCTGCGGTCGACATGTAGAAAACACGGAGCAGTCCTCATATTTGACGAGGTCATAACAGGGTTTCGTCTCGCCAGGGGAGGAGCGCAAGCTCTGTTCGGCGTAACCCCGGACATAACCTGCCTCGGGAAAATAATAGGAGGAGGGCTTCCGGTGGGAGCGTATGGAGCGAGCGGGGAAATAATGGGGATGGTTTCCCCGGAAGGTCCCATGTACCAGGCGGGAACCCTGTCGGGAAATCCGCTTGCCATGGCGGCGGGGCTTGCAACCATAAAAAAGCTCAACGCAAGAACCTACAGGCGCATGGAGAACCTGACCGACATTTTAGTATCCGGGATACGGGAGATAGTAGCCGAACTCGGCATTGCCGTCACAGTAAACTCGGTAGGCTCAATGTTCACCGTGTTTTTCACCGCTGAGAGAGTTACGGATTACACTGGGGCGCTTGGATGCGATACAGAAAAGTACGCAAAATTCTTCAGAAACCTTCTTCAAAACGAAGTCATGTTTCCCCCGTCTCAGTTCGAAAGCGTATTTGTTTCAGCCGCACACACGAAAAAACAGATAGACCAGACGCTTCGAGCCATCCGCGCGTCGCTTCAGGGAATTTCTTAGGGAGAGTAAAATCGGAAATCCTAACTGGCTTTTTTTCACTGTAATCGGATTTGAGTTCGCTTTTTCCGTCATAGCAGGACTCTTCCTCGGCGACTATATTGACGGAAAACTTGACTCCGCTTTTCCTTTCTTTACCCTGCTAGGTCTTGTATGCGGAGTCATAGCGGGACTCACCCTGCTTTTGCGGACCCTGAAACTGAGACAAAAAAAAGAGAACGGCAACGATGAAAAATCTTGATCTCGGAGTTGAGAAACTATCCCTGGCCGTAACGGCACTTCTTTTTGCCGTGAACATCGCCATCGGGGAAAGAGAGGTCGCGGTGGCCATAGCGGTCGCAGGAGTGCTTTTTCTGCTGGATTACATGGCCATAAGATTCGTCGTAAAAGCGCTTGCGGAAAAAAAGTATTCCCTCTCATTTTCCATATTCATACTGGTTATAAAAATGCTCGCGCTGCTTGCGATAATAGCGGTTCTGCTCGTATTTGCAAAACTGAATATATATGGTTTAATGATAGGCTTAACTTCCGTGGTGATCATAATAATAGGTAAAGGTTTGAAGGGCTAGACATGGAACATTTCAGCTGGTTTTCACTGGCCGGTCTTATCAAATATGACCATATTCTGGGCGGAGTACTCGTACTTCTGTTCATACTGTTTACGGGCCTGAGGATAAAAAGTCATTATTCAAAAGAAGAATCCGTAATCCCCGAAGAGAAGCCGTCGATGAACATTTTCTACGAGCTTGTGGGGCTTGAGTTTCTTTTCAACACGATTGAAAACGTTTTCGGATCCCGAGAGAAGGCGAAGAAGTACTTCCCGCTTCTGGCCGGGTCGTTTTTCTTCATACTGTTTGCAAACCTGCTGGGAATGGTCCCGGGCTTTTTACCGCCAACCGGAAATCTTAACACCACGGTAGCGTGCTCGCTTCTCATATTCGTCATGTACAACTACTACGGAATAAGGGAGCACGGGCTGGGTTACATCAAACATTTTCTGGGCCCGGTGATTTTCCTCGCGCCCCTTATGCTGATCATCGAGATAATAAGCCATCTCGTGCGGCCCCTGTCGCTGTCCCTCAGGCTTTTCATGAACATAACGGGCGACCACATGGTGCTTGGGGTGTTTACCAACCTCACACACATACTGATTCCCATGGCTTTCGTGGGACTCGGTATTTTCGTATCTTTTTTGCAGGCTTTTATATTCACTATACTTTCGACCATATATATAGCGCTTGCCGAAGCGCATAAACACTGACATAAATCTAGGAGGTAAGAAATGAAAAGGTTATTTTCTTTTATAGGTCTTGCGGCGCTGGCTTCGTTCGGTGTTTTTGTTCCCGACGCGTTTGCCGCGACTGAGGGGGGCTTAGGAGAACTGGCGAAGATGGGACTTGGCATCGGTGCCGGAGTAGGCATAGGCATAGCTGCAGGCGTAGCGGGCGTAGGCCAAGGACTCGCCACGGCTTCCGCTGTTGATGGCATAGCCAGAAACCCCGGTGCTTCCGCAAAGATTCAGACGCCAATGATTATCGGTCTCGCCCTGATCGAGTCTCTGGTAATCTACGCCCTGCTCATAGCGTTTCTGCTCCAGGGAAAAATCTGACGCATACACGATAAAAACGGGGGCCAGCGTAACGATACGTTGTTCCCCGTTTTTTATTACCCGCCGTTGTGTCCCCGGCACTGTACAGGAGAAAACCCGCTATTTACGGGTTCCGCCTCTGCGTACCTGCCGCGTCTCTTGTGAGTATAGACCACCCGTAAGACATATCTCCCAAAGAAGCTTTCCGACTCCAATCACGGACTTATCAGTGTATCCACAACCTCTTTTTTTAATCTAATGTCTTATATAATAGACAAAGAAAGCTTAATTGATAATAATATAGGACAATGAAATCACAAGCACCACAAACGCTTCCACGGGCAGCCCGACAAGCTTTAGTCAAACTCGGCACGGATATAGTCGTTGCGCGCAAAAAGCGCCGCATTTCAACTGTTTCAATGGCGGAACGCGCCTTTATAAGCCGCGCTACTCTTTACAAGGTCGAGAAGGGTGACCCTACGGTCTCGATGGGAATATACGCGACGGTTCTGGCTATCCTCGGTCTTGCCGAAGGTCTAGCCCAAGTCGCCGACCGCATTAATGACGCTTTAGGTCTCGATCTTGACGAGGACCGTTTGCCTAAGAAAATCATGTTCCGAAGACGCAGAAGCGAAAGGATCCCCTGATGAAAGATGCAATTGAGATCCATATTGACCGGCCAAACGGTACCCGAATGGTTGGGCGGTTCCGCTATATCGACAAGCACCGCAGCCGAAGCTCTGTGTTCGAATATGCAGCCGAATGGCTCGGTGACACCGATGCCTTCGCAATTGATCCGGAGAATCTGCCGCTGCAGGGAGGACCGTTTTATATCTCTTCAAATAAATCTGCGCTGCCGGGAGCCCTCCGCGACGCGGCACCCGACCGCTGGGGTCGACAGCTTATCAAGCGGGCGTTTGCCAAAGCCGGGGGGAGGCGAACCCTTTCGGAACTCGATTACTTGCTCGCGATCACGGACCACACGCGCATAGGCGCGCTACGTTTCAGACACGAGGGCGAAGACTCTTTTGATCATCACATAGGCAATTCCCGCGTACCACCCCTGATTCAACTGCCAGCGCTTATCAACGCGGCTGATGCAGTTCAGACAAATACCGAAACTTCAGAAGACCTTAAGCTGCTTTTGAACGAGGGCTCACCGCTTGGTGGCGCGCGTCCGAAATCCGCAGTAGAGAACACAGACGGCACGTTGGCAATCGCCAAGTTCCCAAAACCCGATGACGACCGAAGCATACCGCACGGGGAAGTACTGGCAATGACTCTGGCACGCAAGGCAGGACTGACTGTGGCCGATGCAGAACTGGTGGATGTTGCCGGTCGACCGGTGGCACTGATTCGGCGCTTCGACCGAGCGGGCAACCGACGTATCCCGTTTCTGTCAGCCATGAGCCTTCTAGGACTAAACGACGGAGATGAAGCAACTTATACCGACATCGCGCAAATCATACGCATGCATTCAAGCTCGCCGACAGAAGACCTGCACGAACTCTGGCGACGGATCATCTTTAATGTGCTGATTGGTAATCTTGACGACCACCTCCGTAATCACGGATTTCTTTACAACGGCAAAGGTAGATGGCGCCTGTCACCCGCCTACGACCTGAATCCCGTGCCACTTGTGGAAAAAGCCCGGGAACTTGCAACTTGGATTTCAGAGCAGGGACCCGAAGCCGATCTCAATCTGGCGCGTGAGGCAACGCCGTTTTTCGCCCTGAAGAAAAAAGAGGCCGAGGCAATAATCGATGAAATATCGGCTCCCTTGAAAAACTGGCTGAGCACAGCGCGCCGCCTAGGTATGAGCTCAAAAGACATCGGCATCTACTCCACGGCGATTCAAGAGGGTTAAAGCATTAGATAATTTCAGAGCATAAGGGGAATAGCGGAACATGCTTTTCAGGAATATCCGGCATGAACAACAGAAACAACCCAGATTTTAAGCGAAATTCAAACGATAGCCGCTAATCGCGCTTATCTGTGTAATTTTTCAAAACAAATTCTATAGCTTCTTCCTTTGAGGAAAGTCGGTTTTCAAGCTGTAGTTCTTCCACCTGCCCCAGCATTTCCGAAAAAGCAGGGCCTGGAGAATAGCCGAGACTTATAAGGTCCTGTCCGCTGAGAAGCGGGAGGGGTTTTATTTCTTCCCGTCCGTACTCTTCCATTTTTTCCCTGATGAAATCATAGGCATCGGTTTTTCCGTGACTGGCCATGCAGTCCGCAAGATGCATCTGCATATGCTCCTCAAAATACGGGAGGGAAAGAAATTTCTTCAGGGTACTTTCTCTCATATTGAAAACATCCTTGAACTTAAGGTGCTCCAGAATAAGCTCGAAAATTCTCTTTATCTGCTTTTTAGAGAACCTGAGCCTCCTGCATATTCCTTCTGACATCTTGGCCCCCACCCTGTCGTGTCCGTTGAACCTTATCCTGTCGGATTCGCTGTAAGTGGGCGGCTTACCCACGTCATGGAGAAGCGCAGCAACCGCAAGCTCATCTGAATAGCGGCCGTCGGTGTTGCCATAGAGCATGTCCATTACAAGACAGGTGTGCTGAAATACATCGCCCTCGGGATGGAACTGAGGGGGCTGTTGCACTCCATGCATACATTCGACTTCCGGGAGAAAATGCTTAAGAAGACCGCAGGAACTAAGAAGCCTGAGTCCGTCTCCTGGATTCCGACGGGTGAGTATCTTAATGAGCTCTTCGCGTATCCTCTCCCTGCTTACAACGGATATTCCGGAAGCCGCGCCGCGGATAGCCGAAAGTGCCGCGCCATCAAGCTTAAAACCGAGACATGAGGTGAATCGCACCGCTCTCATCATTCTCAACTTGTCCTCAGCGAATCTCGCCTCGGGATCTCCTATGGTCCTCACGAGCCCACGCTCAAGATCCGCAAGACCTTCCACATAATCGTAAAGCTCCCCCGAAACAGGATCGTACAACATACCATTTATCGTAAAATCTCTTCTCCGTACATCTTCTTCTGGGTCTTTGGTGTAATCGACACTTTCTGGGTGTCTTCCGTCACCGTATTTTGACTCCCTTCTGAAAGTGGCAACCTCGAAATTCATATCTCCTTTTATGACCAGCACCACGCCGAAGCTCTCCCCCACGGCCACGGTCTTCGCAAACGCTCGCTGTACCTGCTCCGGGGTCGCGCTTGTGGCTATATCAATCTCGTCGCACGCAACACCGAGCAGTGCGTCGCGCACGCAACCGCCCACGAAAAAGGCTTCGTGTCCCTTTTCCGCAAGGGCTTCTACTATCTCAAGCGCCCCCGCGAAATTTTTCTTTTCAAAATCAAGTTCCCTTTTCATAAATTCATCACCATGGCGCGTAAACCGGTTAAATTATAGTTTTTAATTTTACCCGAATCACAATCCGCAAAAGCGGTCCGAAGAAGAAATATGAAAGAAAGAAATTTCCATAACTTCCTCAGGGAAAGAACAAAGGAAAACGGCTCAAGGCTGCTGTTTCAGAAAAAAGACGGGTGGAGCTGGAAACAGATTACCTGGCCCGACCTTGCGACCGAGGTAGAAAGCATAGCCTGTTTTCTTCTGAATTCGAGATTCTCCACCGGAAGCAGGATTATTGTCCTCTCGCCCAACACCCTGTCGTGCCTTTTTTTCGAACTGGCTGTATTCTCGCTCGGGGGGACCTCACTGCCTGCAAGGAGCATCAAGGAAGCAAGGGATATCCTCGAGATCTCGGCCGGAGACTGCTTTTTGCTCTGCGCAAGCACAGATGACGCGCGGGAACTGGTTGGGGACCCCATGCTCGGAGAAAAAGTAGAAAAAGCCTTTCTCAGCGTAAACGACAGGGTTCCCGTGGAGGAAGAAATAGTCAGTTACCCAAGCGTCGTAAAATTCGGCTTTCTCGCAAGGAAAAAGCTCAAGGACGAGATAAGCGCGCTTGGAAGTTCGGTAAAGGAAGACTCAGAGGCCGTAATATTCAATGCGGGAGGCACTCTCGATGAAAGCAGGGTCTTTTCCCATGGAGACATACTCGATCTCCTGCGCCTATCGGAACAGGACCTGGGAGCGGTGTCGATTGAAGACCAGACGTTTTCCTACCTTCCCAGCAGCGGTTCTTTTTCGAAGTTCGCCAATCTGCTCAACCTGCAGACCGCGGCCAGGGGAGCAATAGCGGACGCCCCGGAGGATTTTTTCGCGGACGCCCCGGAGATAATGCCAGTCATGCTTTTTCTTGCAGGTGCAGAGATTGAAAATGTCGTTAACAGGTTCGGAGGCGAAAACGGTTCGGGCGAGAACCTGGGAAAGGCCCTCGGGGGAAGAATAAGGCTGATACTCACGGATGTCCCGCCGCCTGAGAGAACAAGAGACCTTCTGCTTGCGCAGAACATATCCGTCGTTGAACTTAAAAATCTTTCAGTTGTCCCCTGAAGATCAGGACTGCGGTTCGTTCTCAGTACCGTCAACGCTGCAGAACGCCCTGCCTCTGCCAAGCCTTAAAACAAGTTTTTCCTTGTGCTCAAGGGTCTGGGAATCCTGCACTATCTCTCCGCTTTTTTCTTTTGATACGATAGCGTATCCCCTCTGCAGAACACCGAAAGGATTAAGAGAAGTGAGTTTTCCCGAGTAATTCTCGATCCGCCGTTCAAGATTCTCGATCCGCGATGTCATGTGATGTCTGAAGCTGGTTGCGAGTCCGTCAAGCTGCATGGAGAACATGTCAATACGGCTTGTGAGAGAGAAATCGAGGCGGCGGCGAAACTGCGCGAGATCTTCCAGGATCTCTTTTTTTTCCCTTACGGCAAGCTCGGCGGCCATTGAAGGAGTAGCCGCCCTCACGTCGGATACCAGATCGGCTATCGTCACGTCCACTTCATGGCCTACGGCTGAGATCACTGGAAAAGGGGAAGAGGCGATTTTTCTCGCGACTCCCTCGTCGTTAAATGCCTTCAGATCCTCTTTTGATCCTCCTCCCCTGGTTACGATCACAAGGTCAAGGTCCTTCATGCCGTAGAGTCTCTCAAGGGCTCTTTCTATCTCGTTCGGGGCGCTATCTCCCTGGACGCTCGCAGGGGAAATAATCACCTCAACATTGGGAGACCTTCTGTATACGACCTTGATAACATCCCTAACGGCAGCTCCTGAAGGGGAAGTAACCACTCCTATTTTACGGGAGAGAAACGGAAGAGGACGTTTTTTCGATATGTCGAAAAGTCCTTCTTCCTGAAGCTTTTGTTTAAGCTTTTCAAGCGCAAGCGCGTCGGCGCCTACTCCCTTCGGTTCCATTGCGCTTACGTAGAGCTGGTAAATGCCGTTTTTCTCGTAAACGCCAACGCGCGCGCCGCATACGACATCCATTCCGTTCTCCGGCGTAAACTTTATATGCTGGTTGTCCCTTCTGAAGCAGGCGGCGGAGATCTGGCTCTTGTCGTCCTTCAGGGAGAAATACCAGTGGCCGCTTGCGTAATGTCCCTTGAAACCGGAGACCTCCCCCGCAACCCATATTGTCTCCCCGCCAAACTCAAGCTCAATCGCATCCTTTATCGAGGAATTGAGTTCCGATACGCTGTAGATTCTTCTGCTCATCCTGATCTGATAAGCTAATCGGTCATAGGGGTGTTGACAAGGCTATAAACCAAGC
>LXNI01001339.1_pt1 | contig 21949 bp, 18 predicted proteins | sample 809091 | NCBI WGS metagenome assembly LXNI01 (sample SAMN04870527, study PRJNA318959) | sponge metagenome | biome: 01000161; feature: marine sponge reef; material: water | host: Sarcotragus foetidus | place: Greece: Milos, Mediterranean Sea | collected 2013-05-29 | depth 5-7 m | reverse complement strand
GCCCGGTCGGCGGGCACGAAGGACCCAATCTGGGCGAGCAGCTGGATGAGCCCCGCCTGCCGCAGGATGGTGCTCTTGCCCGCCATGTTGGGGCCGGTCAGCACGACCACCCGACCGTCTTCCTCCAGAACCAGATCGTTGGGCACGAAGCTGCCCGCGGGCATCACCGCCTCCACCACGGGGTGCCGCCCGGCGCGTACCTCGACGGCGTAGCCGGAATGGATTTCCGGACGGACGTAGCCGCTCCGCTCAGCTACCTCCGCGAGTCCCGTCAGCGCATCGAGACGCCCGAGCGCGCGCCCGAGTCTCTGCAGCCGCCCCACCTGCTCGGCCACCTCCTCCCGCACCGCGGCGAACAGTTCCGCCTCCAGGGTGGCGATGCGGTCCTCGGCGTCCAGAATGCGGCCTTCCCACTCCTTCAGTTCGGGGGTGAAGAAGCGCTCCGCGTTCGCCAGTGTCTGCTTGCGCACGTAGTCGTCCGGCACCCGGCCCAGGTTGGCCCGGGTCACCTCCAGGTAGTAACCGAATACCTTGTTGTAGGCGACCTTCAGCGAGGCGATGCCCGTGCGTTTCCGCTCCCGGGCCTGCAGCGTCGCGATCGACGTGCGCGCATCTCCGCGGGTCTGGCGGAGCGCGTCCAGGGCCGTGTCGTACCCGGCCCGGATCACGCCGCCTTCCTGCAGGGTCGCGGGTGCGTCGGGGGCGATGGCCCGCCCGAGCAGCTCGCGCACGTCCTCCATGGCGTCGAGCCGGGCGCCCCGCTCCCGCAGCCCGGGGAGTTCGGCCGCCGCCAGCGCGCGCCGCACCGGCGGGACCCGGTCGAGGGAACGCGCCAAGGCGAGCAGGTCGCGCGGCATGACCCGTCCGAGCGAGATCTTCCCGGCCAGCCGCTCCAGATCGGCGACCTCGGAGAGCGCCTCGCGAACGTCACGCCGCACCTCGAACCGTTCGAAGAACTCCCCCACCACCTCCTGGCGCTTCCAGATGGCGGCTGCTTCCACCAGCGGCGCCAGCAGCCAGCTCCGCAGCGTGCGCGCGCCCATGGCGGTCACGGTGTCGTCCAGCACCGAGATGAGGGTGGCGCCCTGGTCTCCCGGCCGCAGAGGTTCGGTCAACTCCAGGTTCCGGCGCGTCATCTCGTCGACCACCATGGTCGAGCCGGGACGGCGCACGGCGGGAGGTTGAAGGTGCGCCACCCCGCCGGGACGGATCTCGGCGACGTAGGCGAGCAGGGCGCCCGCGGCGCGCACCGCGGGCGCATCGCCCGCCTCGATGCCGAATCCCTGCAGGGACAGCACTCCGTAGGCGCGCCGCGCTTCCTCGCGCGCCGCCTCCTCCCCGAAGATCCAGTCGTCGCGGAGGGTGACCAGCGTATCGGGCGCAGCGCCCGGCACCGTTCGCCCCTCCAGGGAAGCGGGCAGGAGCAGCTCGGCCGGCGCCAACTCGCCCATGCGGGCGGCGAGGGCTTCCTCGCCCACGACCTCGAGCACCAGTTCGCCCGTGGACAGGTCGAGGGCCGCCAGGCCGCCGAGTTCCTTCTCCGCGGGCGCGAGCGCGACCAGGAAGTTGTTGCGCCGGGCCTCCAGCAGCTCGTCGTGGACGACCGTGCCGGGAGTAATGGTCTCCACCACCTCGCGGCGCACCAGCCCCTTGGCCGCCCTGGCATCTTCGACCTGGTCGCAGATGGTCACCCGGCAACCCAGCTTCACCAGCTTGCGCAGGTAGTCGTCCAGCGCCTTGGCGGGCACCCCCGCGAGCGGAACCTGCCGCGCCGCCCCGTTGTTGCGCGCCGTAAGCGTCAGCCCGAGCAGGCGCGCGCCCTTGCGCGCATCCTCGTTGAAGAGCTCGAAGAAATCGCCCACCCGGATGAACACCAAGGCATCGCGGTGGCGCGCCTTCACGGCCCGCCACTGGCGCATGAGCGGCGTGTCCTGAGTCATGGCGTGGCGCTGGCGCCGGAGATCATCCCGGAAAACCCGTCCTGATGTGCGCGGCAAAATGGCGTATCCGAAGCGGAGCATTCCGTCCGCGTGTCCCGCCCGACCCCACCCGGGGCCATGATCCAAGTTGTAGTGTCGCAGACCGTCCCGGAAGGGGAGCGGTCACAGTGAACCGCAGCGTTCCCGGGCGGGCTCCTGGCCACGCTCCCGGTGTATCAGCCGTTGTGTCGCCAACACCCGTCGACACTGAATCCCGAAAGGAGTTCTTGATGATACATAAACCATTGCTGAATCACGTCTTGCCACTATTGGTGATCGTTGTTTCGGCGGCATGCGGCGGAACCGGAGACGCTAACGCGGATGTCCCGATGCCGGATGCCCTCAGCGCAACCCTCAACGACGGCGCGGCTCCGGACGGCGTCACCCTGGAGTCCATTTCGGAGGGGCGGATCCTCTTCAACGCCCGGGCCACCTGCTCCGCGTGCCACGGGGCCAACGGCAAGGGGGGACAGCTGGCGCCAAACCTGGCCGACGACGTGTGGCTCAACTCGGACGGCAGCTACGCCGGCATCATCCAGGTCATCGAGACCGGAGTTCTCGAGCCGAAGGAGTATCCCGGCCTGATGCTCCCGCGCGGCGGCCTGGGTCTTTCCGACGAGGAGATCAGTTCGCTCGCGGCGTTCATCTGGAGCCTCGGCGTGCGCGGATAGTCGCGCCCCTACCTGACCGCCTCTCCGCGCCGCGTCCGGGCACCGGCGCGGAGGGGCCCCGCTCGACCTCCCTCTCCCGCGGAGGCACGCTGCGCGAGCAGCCATTCCTCCAGTAGATGATGGTGGGGCAGGGCACTTGCCTTCATCAGCCGGTCTACCCGGCGCAGGCCGAGCAGCGCCGCGTCCAGGCTCTCGCGGTTCCAGCCCCGGCTCTGTCCCTGGATGCGGCGGGCGAGCCAGCGCTGATGGGGTGGAAGCGCGGCCTCCAGCCCGGACAGCCCGCGGTCGAGCGCCAGCCCGATGCGGAGGAAGTGGGTGGTGAGGCCCATGACCAGGAACACGCCTGATTCGCCGCGCATGAAGAGTTCGCCCAGGGCGGCGGTGGCCGCCGCGAAGTCTCGTCCTCCCACCATGTCGAACCAGCGCCAGGGGTCGAGGCGGGAAACCCGGATCCCTCCGGCCTCCACCGTCTCCACCGTAATCGGGCGACCTTCGGGGGCCATGGAGATCAGCTTGGCGATCTCCTGCGCCAGTACTCCCATGTCGGATCCGACGGCCGCCGCAAGTGCTCGCGCGGCGTCTTCGTTCATCTCCGCGCCATGCCGGTCGCGGCACCACGAGATCAGGAAGCCGGGCAGGTCGTTTGCCCGCACCGGACGGAACTCGAGCGAGCGGGCCGCGCGCACGATGTCCCGATAGAAACGCGCCCTGGAGCGCGCCGGCCGCGTGGCGGTCAGAATCAGGGCCAGCCCCTCCGGGGGCGACGCCGCGATGCCGAGCACAAGCTTGCGCGCCGCGGGAAGCGGAGCCAGCGCCTCCGCGCCATGGACCAGCACCACCCGCCACTCGGCCATCATGGGGGGGGTGGCCAGCACCGAGGCGAGATCGCGCACGTCGAGCTCCGGGCCGGACATGACGTCGAAGTTGAAATCGCGCGTCGCCGGGTCGAGATGGGCCTCGGCGATCTCCCGCGCGGCCTCGCGCTTGCGGAAGTCGTCTTCGCCATGGAGGTAGAAGACCCCGCCTCCATGCCCGCCAAGCGCGCGCCGATAGGTGGCGGGGATCATTGCCTGCCGGGACTTGGATTCCCGGTCAGCGCTGGGAGAGGGGCGAGTATTCGTACAGCGCGCGGCTCCACAGGTCGTTGCCGTCCAGGCTGGAGTCCAGGAGGCGGATGGAGCGATAGCGTACCGTGGCGGATGGAGCGGCCGTGCGCAGCGAGGGAGGCTCGGAGACGACGATGGGGGGAAGCGCGACCTGGGGAGTCTCCTGGACGAGTTCCGGTCCCCATATGGCCAGCGCCAGCAGAATCGTGGCGGCGAACGCCACACCCAGGCGGGTGAACGGGGCGCCGCGGCGGCGGCGCGCAAGATCCTCCTGGATGTGGTAGATGCGATGCTGAAGTCGGGGATGGAAGTCCTCGCCAACGGTCACGCCGGGGATGGCGCGCAGCAGAGCCAGGCTGCGCGATACGGTGTCCGTGTAGCGCCGGCAGCCCGGGCACTCCGTCAGGTGTTGCTCGAAAACGTCCGCATCGGCCGCTTCTCCGTCATGGAATTCGGAGAAGCGCTGCAGAAAGCCGTTGCATTCCATGTGCGTCCGTGTACTCGTGGTCCTGGCGACTCTTTCCCTGCGAGCCTGCTCGCTCAACCCTCGCCCGGCGGTCCGAATCCGATCCCCCGGGTCCGTCGGTGCCTGCCGAGTTCTCTACTTGAAGTGCAACGCTCGGGTTCCCCCGCGAATTCGCGGGAAGGAGGCTCCGGGACCAGACGGTGGAAGGTCTGCTACCGGAGGGGGCAGGACGAGGTTCCCACCCCTGGCCGGGCCAGAACCCGGTAGCCGGCGGCGGGGCCGCGGGCGCGCCGCCCGCATATGCGGGGGGACGCGCGGAAGGTGATGTTCGGGAGCGCGAGCTGGATGGTGCGTCCGGCGCGGACTCAGTCCAGCATGGGTGCGACGATGCGGGCGAAGTTGTTGCGCGCCCGGTTCAGTCGGCTCTTCACCGTACCCAGGTTGACCGCGGTGATCTCGGAGATCTCCTCGTAGGTCTTCCCCTGGAGTTCCCGCAGCACGAAGACCACCCGGTGATGCTCCGGCAGTTCGCTGACCGCCCTTTCGACGACCGCGCGGAGGTGTCTCTTGCGGTACAGGTCGTCGGGCCTGTAGGTGTGGTCCTCCCACTCCAGCGGCCGATGATCCGCCTCCCAGTTCTTCTTGATGGTCTGGAAGAAGACGAGGGGGTTTCGCGAGCGGTTGCGCAGCTCGTTCTTCGCCAGGTTGCTGGCGATGGTGTAGATCCAGGTGGAGAACTTCTTGGTGGGGTCGAAGCGGTGGAGGTGGCGGTAGACCCGGATGAAGGTCTCCTGCACCAGGTCCTGCGCCCGCTCCCGGTCGCCGATGGTCCGGTAGACGAAGTTGACCAGCCGATTGTCGTAGCGGTCCACCAGAATCCCGAAGGCTCTCTGCTCGCCCTCGAGGAACCGCTTCACGACGGCGCTGTCGTCCAGCTTCCTGAGGGCGTCCCGGGTTTCGTGCGCCGGCCTCGCCGGCTTCCTTGCCAGGCTCTTTTCGGTATTCATTTGGCTCCACTGCCAGACTTGGCTCTTTGTGCCCTCGAACAGGGCATTGTTGTGTGCAGGTTTCGTACCAGACGATTCACGCGCGCTCCCCGGCCTCGCGCCCCAGGTGCGTCCCCGGGGGAGGACGGCCGTCGTTCCCGCGGTGGACGGCACGGTCTCCGGACGGGGTCCTCCGGAAGGCGGCGGTGTACAGGAGGGCCGCGACGGTCTTGCAGTCCACGATCCGACCTGTGCGCACCATCTCCAGGGCGCTGGAGAACGGCACCACCTGCACGGTGATGAACTCGTCCGCATCGCGGACGGCGTCTCCAGCCGAGAGGCCGGTCGCGGCGAACAGGTGAAGCACCTCGTTGGTGAAGCCGGGTGTCGTGAAGATTCGGGTCAGATAGTCGATCCGGGCCGCGGTGAATCCGGTCTCCTCCGCCAGCTCCCGCCGCGCGCACTCCGCCCAGGCCTCGTTCGTCCCCTCGGGCAATCCCGCCGGCACTTCGTACAGGTAGCCGCCAGAGGCGTAGCGGTACTGCCGGAGCAGCAGAATCGCGGGGTCGGGCGACTCCGGCGGATCCACGAAGGGCACCACCGCGGCGGCCCCGGGGTGCCGGATCAGTTCCAGGTCGCCCTCGGATCCGTCCGGAAAGCGCACCCGGTCGACGGAAAGGTGAACCACCCGGCCATCGTGAACCACCCGGCTCGACAGGCGGCCCGTCCCATCCGGTCCCGGGATCGCGTCCGGTCCCGGGTATCGAACGGTGTCGCCCCCCGGGTACACGGCTCGACCGGCGGACAGGTATGGTGGCAACTCCCCTTCGAGCAACGCGGTTTCTCCCGTTGATGCTGCGTCCCGAAGACGCGGGCAGGCCGACCCGCATGACGCCAGCGGTCGTACGAGAGCGGCTGCTTTCCGGACGTTAGGCGCGGCCGGGCGGCGAGGGGTTGCCCGGAGGAGGTCGCGACGCACCGCGGGGTTGCCCGGAGGAGCCTCCCGGCGCGCGCGCTCCGGTGGTGTTCCACCCCGTGCCGGCGGCTGCCTTTCATGGATCGGCGTCGTCCGCGCTGCGGCGGACGCGCACAGGCGGGTCAGAAGTCGTGGTGGACTTCGACCGGGCCGAGGGATTCGAGTTCCGGCGCCACCCGGTCGGCGTCACCCGCTACCACCACCGTGAGGGCGTCCGGGCGGATCCGGCGACGGGCCGCACCCGCCGCGTCGTCGACCTGCACCGCCCGCACCCGGTCGCGGTAGCGCGCGTGGTAATCAGGGGCGAGGCCGTGCACGAACATCCGCGCGATGCCCGACGCGACCTGGGCGGTGGTCTCCAGGCGCAGCGGGAAGATCCCCGCCAGGTAGTCGCGCGCGCCGCGCACTTCGGCCGGCGTGGGTCCGTCGGCAACCAGCGTCTCCGTCTCCGCAAGCACCTCCCGGACGGCCGCCGCGGTGTCTTCGGTCGCCACTGCCGTGGCGATGCGGAACATCCCGCCCGCGCGCCGGAGGAGGAAGTGCGAGCTCACTCCGTAGGTGAAGCCCTTGTCTTCCCTGAGGTTCAGGTTGAGGCGGCTGGTGAACGCGCCCCCGAGCACGGCGTTGAGCACGATCAGCGGGAAGTAGTCGGGCGTCGTGCGCGCCACGCTGGCATGGCCGATGCGCAGCTCCGACTGAACCGCGCCCGGGCGATGGACGATCACGAAGCGACGCTCGCCGAAGCGGGGCCCGGCCGTCGCTTCGACGGGACCGGCGTGCCCCCGCCAGCCGCCGAAACACTCGGCCGAGAGGTCCGTCACCGCCGCTCCCGAGACATCGCCCGCGACGACCAGCGCAGCTCCCCGCGGCCGGAAGCGGCCGGCTGCGAAGCCTGCCACATGCGTGCGCTCCAGGCCCGCGACCGTCCCTTCCGTGCCCGCCATCGGCCGCCCGTAGGTGGCCCTCTTCCCGAAGAAGAAGTGTGCCGCGGCCGCGGTGGCGAGCTGCGCGGGATACATCCTGCGTTGCCGGATCCCTCCCAGCTGCTGCTCGCGGGTGCGCTCCACCTCTTCATCCGGAAACCCCGGAGTCAGGACGACTTCCGACAGCAACCGGAGGGCGCGCGGAAACCGGTCGGCGGCGCAGGTCAGGGAGACCACCGTGGAATCCCAGCCGACCGACGTCGCCAGGTGCGTACCCATGTCCTCGAGGGCGCACGCCAGCTCCACCGCCGACCGGCGCGCGGTGCCGCCGTGCAGCGCCTTGCCCGTCAGCACCGCCAGCCCGGCCTGCTCGCCCGCGAGGGTCGCCTCGCCTGCATCCATGACCAGGAGGGCGGTCACCAGCGGAACCCCATCCCGGCGCGCGACGCGCAGCTCCAGCCCGGAATCGAGTCTCGCGGCATGCACCGTCGGAATCGCGAAGGGCGCAACCGGTCCCGGTCCCGGCGGTGTGCGGGGGAAGCCTGCGGGGCTCAAGCGGATGTCCGGGGCACGTACGTCAGAATCGCCCGGTTCTCCGGCCCCAGGCGTTCTCCGGCCAGGGTCGCCACCGCCTCCGGCGTAACCGCGCGCAGGCGATTGATTTCCGTGGAGATCCGCTGCGGATCTCCGAAATGCGTCGCGAACATCGAGAGCAGATCGGCCCGCTGGGCCACGACCTCGAGTTGCCCGAGAATGGCCGTCTCGGCCATGGCCACGGCCCTGGCGACTTCCTCCCCGGCGACAGCCCTCAGCCCGTCGATCTCCTCGACCAGGACTGCCTCCAACTCCCCCGGGTCGACCCCCATGTTGCCCGTCGCCCGAACCAGCATCATCGCGGCCCCGGTCATCAGCGGAAAAACGTGCGCCGCGACATCCTTGGCGACCCGTCGCTCCAGCACCAGCGAGCGATGGAGTCGCGATGCCCGTCCCCTTCCCAGAATGTCGCCCGCGACGTCGGCGGCGTAGAAGGCGGGATCGTCGAAGGTGGGCACGCGCATCGCCGCGTAGACCCGCGTGAGCGGCACATCGGCCTCGACCGTCTGGCTGGAAACGGTGTGGTTCTCGCGCTCCGCGTCCGCATCTCCGGCGATCCTCCGGGCCCCGGGTCCCGGCGGGATCCCGCCGAAGTAGCGTTCAGTCCACTCGAGCGCGCGGGTGGGATCGAAGCCGCCGCAGAGCGTGAGCACGGCGTTGTCAGGCGCGTAGTAGGCGCGAAAGAACGACTCGAGGTCGTCGAGCGTGAAGCCGTCGATGTCCTCCAGTGACCCGATGACCGGATGGCGATAGGGGTGCCCCGGCGGGTAGACCATCGCCAGCATGCGCTCATCCCAGTCCCCGTAGGGCTGGTTGTCGTAGCGCTGACGGCGTTCGTTCTTCACCACATCCCGCTGGTTCTCGAGCTTCTCGGCGGTGAGCGCGGGCAGCATCCATCCCATGCGATCCGCCTCGAGCCAGAGCGCCAGCTCCAGATGATGCGAGGGGAGAGTCTCGTAGTAGTTGGTGCGATCGAACCACGTGGACGCGTTGGCCGAACCGCCGACGCCCTCCAGCAGCTCGAAGTGCTGGTTGCCGGCCACATGGCGGGATCCCTGGAACATCATGTGCTCGAAGAGATGGGCCAGGCCGGTCTGTCCGGGACCTTCGTTCCGGGAACCCACGTCGTACCAGAGGTTCACGGCGACGATGGGCACGGATGGATCGGGAGAAAGGACGATCCGGAGTCCGTTCTCGAGGCTGTGCTCTTCGCAGGGGATGGATATCACGGGTGCTTGCGGGCGGCGGAAGACGCGAACTTCAACTGCCGAACTTCGCCAGCCGCCCCGCGTGCGCCAAGGCCAGCGACATGATGTGCCGCGCCGCGATGGTGCCCAGATCGCCCCGCCGGCACGCGTTTTCGGTCAGGCGGCGCCCGGTCGGCCGGGCCCGGCGCGACCGGATCAGGAGCGGCACCGCGTGCCAGGAATGAGCGGCCATGGTCGCGGGGGTGCTGTGGTCGCCGGTGACGATCACCACGCCCCCGTCGTCCAGCCCCGGCAGAAGGCGGTCCATCGCCTCGATGGCGCCTACCTTGCCCTCGAAATCCCCGTCCTCCCCTCGGGAATCCGTCGCCTTGTAGTGGAAAAAGCGGAAGTCGGCGTGACCGGCCGCGGCCCGCATCAGCTCCACCGCCTCCTCGTCGGAGTCCGGGGTTCCCGCGGTCTCCATTCCGACCAGACGGGCCACCCCCCGGTACATGGGATAGCGCGCCACCGCCACCGCCTTCAGCCCATACCGCCGGGCAAAGCCGGGTGGGGCCCGGTATTCGGCGAATCCGCGGGCGAGCACCCCGTTGGCGACGGGCTCGCCGGCGAGCACCTCCGCCGCTTGCTCCAGGATGCGGCCGGCAGCTTCGGCCGTGCGCGCGGATGCCGCGTCTCCGTCGGGCGCCCCGGGTGGGCGGGGCGGGACGCCGGTGCGCTGCGGGTCGGTGTCCGAGACCTCCGCGCCCAGGCCGTCGCCGCGCAGCACCATGACCGCGCGGTGCTCCATGACGTGCTGGAAGTGGAGGTCCACCCCGGGCGGCGCGGTCACGCCCTCCCGCAGCCGCCGCACCAGCCGCCGCCCCTCGGCGTTGTCGGGCCGCCCCGCGCGCCGGTCGGTCACGCGGCCGCGCCCGTCCAGGGTGGCAAGGTTGAGCCGGGCGGCCACGTCCCCCTCGCGCAGCCGAATCCCGACCCCCAGCGCGGCCAGCACACCGCGCCCGATCAGGTAGCGAGCCGGGTCGTACCCGAACAGGGCGAGGTGGGCGGGGCCGCTCCCCGGCGTGATCCCGGGCGCGATCGGCACCTGCATGCCCAGCGAGCTCTCCGCGGCCATCGCGTCCAGGTTGGGCGTGCGCGCGGACTCCAGCTCGGTCAGGCCGGTGGCGGGGTGGGGGAGTCCGCCCACCCCGTCGAGCACGATCAGGGTGATCGCATCCCCCCCCGGCATGCGCTCCACCAGGTCGTCCGGGAACCGCGTCACCCTCGCCACGCCGCCCGCCTTTCGACCGCTATCGGCATCCGGAGCCTCATGGATGGTTGGTTGTCTCCTGCCCGCCACGTACGCCTGTGAGCCGGTGCGAGCCATGAACCAGCTTCATCGGCGCATGTCGCGCGGGCAACCCCGTGTGCCGGGCCCTTCGCTCGAGGCCGCCCGCCGGGACCTTTTCCGGTAGCAGGCCCGCACCACTCGCGATACAATGTACACAGGCAGGAAACGACGGACTGCCGGCGGCCAGCCGGCATCCGGCCCCCGCGGGAGGAGGTATCATGACAACTCGACCCCTGTTCGCGTTCTGCGTGCTGGCGGCCCTGCTGGCTGCCGGCTGCACGGGACAGCGACGCGCGCCCGTCGGCATCGGCGCCGAGCCATCGCGGGATATCACCATTTTTGTGGACAACCTCGATTTCAACGACGCGCGCATCTACATCTCGACCGGCGGAGGGCGCACCCGGCTGGGAAGCGTTTCCGGCAAGACGCGGCAGCGCTTCACTCGCGAGTGGAGGCTGCCCACCATCGGCTTCGAAGTGGATCTGCTGGGTGGCGGCGTCTACCGGACCCAGGAGCTGGCGGTCACGGCCGGCGAGGCCTTCGATCTCCTGATCCAGGCCGGCTACGTTCGCCTGATTCCCAGAGGACGCTGAACCATTCGGCGCCAGCGGCGGTAACCGGAAGCAGTCGAACCCTGCGCGAGAGCCGTGCCAAGGGTCTCATTGACCAACCAGGAAGGAGTATCGCCCATGTCCGGGGTGGGCCGCCCAAAGGGGCTTGAAGCCATGCGAAGGAAACACCAGCGTGCCCGGCGAACGATGATCGCGGCGCTCGCCCTGGCTGCGGCGATTCCCACGTCGGCCAGCGCGCTGCAGCAGGAAGCTGCCGCCGGGATCGCGCTCAGCATGATGGACGTGGAATTCCTGGAGCGCGCCGACAATTCGCGCATCTACATGGTGGATTCAACCCTGGCGCGCATCGACGAGTTCATCGACTTCGGCTGTCCCACCTGCCGGTCCTTCTACATCCTGCGCACGGATTCGCTGAAGGCGACCTTCGTCGACACCGGGAGGGCGAACTTCGTGGTGCGCATGTTTCCGCTCGCCCGTCTCATGCGCGGGTTTCACGCGGCCGAAGCCGCGCTGTGCGCGGGTGGGCTGAACGACCGGCAGGGTTTCGAGGCGATGCAGCACCGCCTCTACATGAACCAGAGCGTGTGGCAGCCGCTACAGGACCCGATTCCCGTCTTTCTCCAGTTCGCGGCCGACATCAACCTGCCGCTGGAGGAGTTCCAGGCCTGCCTCATCCGCGACACCGTAGCGCCCCTCATCCTGAGCGACATGAACCTGGCCCAGCTCATGACAGTGGAGGGGACGCCCACCTTCGTGCTCAACCGGGGCGGGGAACTGACCGGGGAGGTCAAGCTCACCGGCGAGGAAGGCATCTCCTCGTTCGACGAAGCGGTTACGCGCCTGTCTGGGCCCGGAGACTAGCTTAGTCCGATTAGTTTAGCCAATCTCCGGGTACTCCTTCCGCGGCCGATCGCGCTCGGCTGCTCCTTCGCCGGCGGCCCGGGCTCGGGTCGTCTCCATCGGGCGAATCACACGCTCTCCGCCAGCCGCCGCGCCCTCCCCGAAACTCGCCCGGCGCATCCCGCCAGAGCCTCCTCGCGAAGACCCGGCGAGACCAGCTCTGCCACGGTAGCCGCCACCTCCTCCCGCGCGTAACCGCATAGCTCGCGGACCCGTCGGCGGACGAACCGGGCGGACAGGCCCGCGCTCGCGGCAAAGCGGCCCCAGTCGCCGCGTCTCAGCTGCCTCAGGCTGCCGCGCCCGGCGATCTTCATGGCCAGCGTCGGCGACAGATCGGGATAGGCGATCGTCGACAGCAGGTCGTAGAGCGGCGCGACTTCGATGGATCCGTCCGGGCGTGCAAGCAAGCTGTAGTTCTTGCCGTGCGCGTCCGCGTTACCCAGGAGCATCTGGAGGATCGCCGCATCCAGTAGCTTGAGAACCTCTCGTGCGGGACGTGTGCAGACGCGACGGACCAGATCGAAGCACTGGGCGAAGGTGGGTCCTCCCTCGGAGGCGTACTTCTGCGCGGGCGGAACGCCCAGAGCCTGGCAAAAATCCTCTTGATGAAGACGTTTGATCGCGCCGTCGCCATCCAGGCGTCGGTCGTACCGCTCGACGAGCAGAAAAGACCGGGTGGCGACCACGCCGGGCTGGACGGGAGCCACCGATAGCCCCATGCGTGACGCGAGACGCATGGCGAACGCCTCGTTTTCCGTTAGCGAGGGGAAGCGCGCACTGGATGGTTTCAGAATGTGGGTGCTGGGTTGTCCCGGAGAAGGGAGCGCCACGGCGCTGTTGATGGCGATGACCGGCATTTTGGATTGAGCGCCTGCCAGCGAGAGGCGAAGGGTGCCCCGACGCGCGGCCAGGAAAGGTCGGGTTCGGATGGTGTCGAGGAGTTGAAGGAGTGCTTCAGCCGACAGGGGCTCGGGCGGTTCCGACGCGCGGCGCGGAGGAGGCGCCTCCCCTTCGGGCAATAGCGAAAGCGCTCCGGCCACCTCCGCTCCCAGCTGCGACAGTAATCCAAAGGCATTCGCGGGTGAGACGCCGAGAGCGGCGGCTACGGCATCTCGCTGCGCTCCCTCCGGCAGCAGGCCCTCAAAAAAGGGCAGGCACTCGCGCGTGCTGAAGGACGCCGGTCGCTTCGGCAGGGAAAAAGACACCGGCGGAGCAGAATCCTCGGCCAGCCAGCGGGGAGCGTACGCGAACCGCATGGTGCCGTGTCGGTCGAGGGCCAGCGAGCCGACGACGTTGCGGTCCCACCATACCGTCAGCGAGCGCGTCATGCGTCAGGCCGGTCCCCAGGTGGGTCGGGAGACTTGATGCTCAGTTCGCAACCCAGGGCGGCGAGCACCCCGAGCACCTTGCCGACCTGCGCGGTCTTCTTGCCCGCCTCAAGCTCGGAAAGAAAGCGCGGTCCCACGTTGGCGGCACCTGCCAACTGGTCCTGGCGGAGACCCTGCGCTCGGCGAGTGGCGCGGACAATCCTTCCGATCTCCGTGGGAGTCATGGGGGTACGAGTCATGGGAAGGGCCTCGATGAAGGATGAGCGGGCCGGTGCGGTGATTCTTTCCCGATCGGGAAAAATACGAGCGCGTCGCCGTTGCGCCAACCGGTTTATTCCCGATCGGGAGCAATCGTGGCCGCGGCGAATCCTCGCCAACGAAATATTCCCGGTCGGGAAAAGAGGGGGCGCTCGGCTACTCCTTTGCCGGCAGCCCGGGCTCCGTCATCCCCCGCACGTCCAGCGCCTCCTCGAGGGTCTCCTCGTCAAGCAGACCCCTCGCCTGCACGATCTCGCGCACCGCCCTGCCCTCGCGGGCGGCCTGCTTGGCCACCCTGGCGGCCGCGTCGTAGCCGATGTAGGGGTTGAGCGCGGTCGCGATCGCGGGGTTGCGGTCGAGCAGTTCGCGCGCCCGCTCCCGGTTGGCCTCGATGCCGGCGACGCACCGGTCCGCGAAGGCGCGGCTCGCCCCGGCGAGCAGCGTGATCGACTCCAGCAGCGAGTGAGCGATGACCGGCAGCATCACGTTCAGTTCGAAGTTGCCGCGGCTTCCGGCGATGGTAACGGCGGTGTGGTTCCCGGCCACGCGGGCCGCGACCATCATCAGCGCCTCCGACATGACCGGGTTCACCTTGCCGGGCATGATTGAACTCCCCGGCTGGACGGCGGGAAGCCGGATTTCGTGAATCCCCGAAGTCGGGCCCGACGAGAGCCAGCGAATGTCGTCGGCGATCTTCATCAGGCCGGATGCGGCCGCGTTCAGGGCTCCGGAGGCGCTCACGCAGGCGTCCTGGGAGCCCTGTGCCGCGAAATGGTTCTCCGCTTCCCGAAATGCGAGGCCGGTCGCGCGGGAGAGATGCTCGATGGTGAGGCGCGCGAAGTCGGGGTGGGTGTTGATGCCGGTTCCGGTCGCGGTGCCGCCCAGCGCCAGCTCGGCCAACTCCGCCGAGGCGTGCCGAAGGCGCTCGATGGCGCGCGTGACCTGCATGGCATAGCCGCCGAACTCCTGCCCCAGCCGCACCGGCGTCGCGTCCATCAGGTGGGTGCGGCCCGACTTGAGCACGCCGTCGAAGGCTTCGGCCTTCGCCGCGAGCAGACCGCGCAGGTGACCGAGCGCGGGAATCAGCTCCTCCTCGATGGCTGTACGCGCGGAGACGTGGATGGCGGTAGGAATCACGTCGTTGGAAGACTGGCCGAAGTTGACGTGGTCGTTGGGATGCACGGGCGCGGCCCCGGAGCCCTCCAGGATGCGGTTGGCGAGCGCCGCGATCACCTCGTTGGCGTTCATATTGGAGGATGTCCCGGAGCCGGTCTGGTAGACGTCGAGCACGAACTCGCCGTCCCGGTCGCCGCGGGCGACCTCGGTGGCGGCGGCGGCGATTGCCCGCGCCGTGTGGCCGTCGAGGTATCCCAGTTCGCGGTTGACGCGCGCGGCCGACTTCTTGATCAGTCCCAGCGCCTGGATGAACCGGCGCCCGAAACGCTGGCCGCTTATGGGGAAATTCTCGAAGGCGCGCTGCGTCTGGGCGCCGTAGAGGGCGTCGGCGGGGACATGGACTTCGCCCAGCGAATCACGCTCGACGCGAAACCGGTTGGACATGCCGGGAACCTCCGGATGTTGGGATGCAGCTCCTGGGATGCAGAGCTTTCTTTTTCGCGCCTCAAAGATAATTGTCCCGGCGTGCGAAAGGGCGGGTTGGCCGGTGTGGCCGCTCGTGGCGCAGGCGAGACCGTCTTCGCCCGCCGTGCCGGTGCCGCCGTGCCGCGCGCGGCGTCTTGGGGCCTGTCTCGGGGAGTTGGCCATGCGAATCGTGATCCATGGGGCCGGAGCCGTCGGCGGCTACTTCGGAGCTCGCCTGGTCGAGGCGGGAGAGGACGTCGTCTTCGTCGCGCGCGGACCACAGTTGGCGGCGCTGCGGTCGGGCGGTCTGCGGATCGAGAGCATCGCGGGGGACGTGCGCCTGGACCGTGTCGCCGCCACCGATGACCCCGCGTCGCTCGGGAAAACGGACGCGGTGCTGGTGACGACCAAGACCTGGCAGGTCGAGGCGGCCGGCCGGGCACTCCGGCCGCTGGTGGGCCGGCACACGGTGGTGGTTCCGCTCCAGAACGGAGTGGAGGCGGCGACGCAGCTGGAACGGTCGCTGCCTGCCGAGGCGGTGGCCGGCGGTCTCACCCGCATCCTGTGCGAGCTGGTCGAGCCCGGCCGCATCCGCCACACGGGCATCGACCCCGTGATCGTGATGGGGGAGCGCGACGGGCGACGCACCAGCCGTTGCGACCGGCTTGCGGCAGCGCTGGAGCGGGCCCCGGGCGTGTCCGTTGTGGTCTCCGACGACATCGAGGCGGAACTGTGGCACAAGCTCCTCCTCATGGCCTCGGTGAGCGGGGTGTGTTCGGTGGCCCGGGTACCGCTTGGCGAGGTGCGCGCCACCCCGCCCGCACGGGACCTTCTGCGCCGCTCGATGGAGGAGACCGCCGCCGTGGCCGCAGCCCGCGGGGTGCGCCTGCCGGACGGCGTGATCGCGGCTTCGCTGGTCTTCCTGGATGCTCTCCCCTGCGGCTCCATCCCCTCCATGCACCGCGACATCGCCGCCGGCCGGCCCTCGGAGCTGGAACAGCTGAACGGCGCGGTGGTCCGCCTCGGGCGCGAGTGCGGGGTGGCCACCCCGCTTCACCAGTTCATGCACGCGGCGCTGCTTCCATCGGAGCTTGCCGCGCGCGGAGACGGGCAGGGCCGATAGGCTTCCGGGGGCGGAATGGGAGGGGAATCCCTCCTGTCCGCGCCTGTCCTCCGGGACCCGAACCTTGAATGGTGCCGCGATGCGGCGGCATCTTGAGTCCATGCGCAGGGACGCCATGCACTCGCCGCCTCCACCGGTGACCAGGGATCTCGTGCTGGTCGGCGGCGGGCACACCCACGTCGCCGTGCTCAAGCACTTCGGCATGAAGCCGATGCCCGGAGTTCGGGTTACGCTGATCTCGCGCGAGTCGAACGCCCCCTACTCCGGGATGCTTCCGGGGCTGATCGCGGGCCACTATACGTTTGCGGACGCGCATATCGACCTGGCTCCGCTGGCCCGTTTCGCTCAGGCCCGGTTTCTCCGGGACCAGTTGGTGGGGGTCGATCTCGAGAACAAGCGGGTGCTGTGCGCGGGGCGTCCGCCGGTGGCCTTCGACCTGCTCTCGCTGAATACGGGTTCGGCGCCCGGAGTACGACGAGTGGCCGGTGCCGAGGACTCGGTCGTCCCGGTCAAGCCCATCGACGGCTTCTTCGCCCGCTGGACGCGGCTCCGGGAGCGTGTCGCCGGCACGTCCCACCCGGTCTCGATCGGGATTGTGGGCGGCGGCGCCGGAGGAGTGGAGATCGCGCTCTCGATCCGCTACGGGCTCGCGCGCGCCGCGGAGGCCGCCGGACGGGCCGGCGACAATGTGCGCATCGAGCTGTTCACCGATTCAAGCGAGATCCTCCCCGCATACCCCGGGCGCATGCGCACGCGCTTCGCGCGCATCCTCGCGGACGACGGCATCGTGGTCCACACCGATCGCCGGGTGGTGCGCGTGGACGGTTCCCGCCTGCACTTCGGCGACGGCGCCCGCGCCACCTTCGACGAGTTGCTCTGGGTCACGACCGCGGGAGCCCCGGATTGGCCCCGGGAATCCGGCCTGCAGGTGGATGAGCGCGGTTTTATCCGGGTGCGCGACACCCTGCAGACGCTGTCCCATCCCGATGTCTTCGCCGCCGGGGATATCGCCGCGGTCGAAGGATATCCGCGTCCGAAGGCGGGCGTCTTCGCGGTTCGCCAGGGGCCGCCTCTGGCCCGCAACCTCGAGCGCCGCCTGCGCGGGGCGTCCCTCGCCGGCTTCCGGCCCCAGCGCGAGTACCTGAGCCTGATCTCCACGGGCCGGCGCCATGCCGTCGCAGCCCGCAACGGACTGACGGTCGCAGGTCGCTGGGTCTGGACCTGGAAGGACCGCATCGACCGGCGCTTCATCCGGGACTACACCGAGCTGCCATCGATGGATGGCGAGCGTGTCGATGATGGCCCGGCGCCGGCTGGCTCGTCGAAGGCCGGGTCCGGGGGACGGCGCGGGGCGTCCGTCGGCCCCGGTCCGGCGATGCGCTGCGGGGGATGCGGCTCCAAGGTGGGCAGCGAGCTGCTCTTCCGTTCGCTGGCCCGGCTGGGCGCCACCGGTCATCCGGGCGTGATGGTCGGGCTGGACGCCCCCGACGACGCGGCCGTGGTGCAGGTTCCCGCGGGACAGGTGGCCGTGCAGAGCGTCGACTTCTTCCGCTCCTTCATCGACGATCCCTTCCTCTTCGGCCGCATCACCGCCAACCACGCGCTCGGCGATGTTTTCGCGATGGGTGCCGAGCCGCTGGCGGGAATGGCGATGGTGACGCTGCCGCTCGCCGCGGAAGAGAAGATGGAAGAGGACCTCACCCAGCTCATGGCCGGGGCGCTCACGGTCCTCGAGCGCGACGGGTTGGCGCTGGTGGGCGGACACACGAGCGAGGGGAGAGAGCTCGCCATGGGATTCTCCGTAACCGGGACGGCGCGCCCCGAAGATCTGTTGCGAAAGTCGGGTATGCGTCCGGGCGACCGGCTGGTGCTCACCCGACCGGTCGGCACCGGCGTGATCCTGGCCGCCGACATGCGCGGTCGCGCGCAAAGCCTGTGGATCGACGCCGCGCTCGCCCTCATGCAGGAGTCCCACCGGCCCGCCGCGCGGATCCTCGGCGAACACGGAGCCACCGCCGCCACCGACGTGACCGGCTTCGGGCTCGCCGGCCACCTGCTGGAAATGGCGCGCGCGTCCGGGGTCGAGGTCTCGCTCGGTCTCGCCGACGTGCCCTTCCTGGACGGGGCGCGCGAGGTGGCCCGGCTCGGCATCTTCTCCTCGCTCCACGACCAGAACCTGCGCGCGCTGGAATCGGTGCGCGCCGACCCCGATGTGACCGGCGAGCCCGCGGCCCAGCTCCTCTTCGACCCGCAGACCGCGGGCGGGCTGCTCGCCAGCATCCCGGCCGACCGGGCCGAGGCCTGTGTGGAAGCCCTTCGCGCCGCCGGGTGCCCACACGCGATCGTGGTCGGCAGGGTTCTGACGGAAGGCGCAGCCTCGGGCACGCCGGGCGTGCTGCACCTGCATGCCGGTCCGGTCCGGTGAGTTCCCCCGCCCGCAATGACCGCGCCGCCCGCTTCCCCGACTGACCGTCCCGGCCCCCGATAGTGACCCCCACCCATCCCCTCACCGCCCTCGCCACCGAAGTGAGCGCCTGCCGCCGCTGCCCGCGGCTGGTCGAGTGGCGCGAGCAGGTCGCGCGTACGAAACGGGCCGCCTACGCGACGGAGGAGTACTGGGGGCGGCCGGTGCCCGGATTCGGAGACCCCGCCGCCTGGCTGGTGATTGTGGGGCTCGCGCCGGGCGCACACGGCTCCAACCGTACCGGCCGCATGTTCACCGGCGATGCCTCCGGCAATCTGCTCTACGGCGCGCTCCACCGGGCGGGTCTGTCCTCGCAGCCGGACTCGACGTCGCGCAGCGACGGGCTCACCCTCAACGGCGCCTGGATCACGGCCGCGGTCCGTTGCGCCCCGCCGAAGAACCGGCCGACAACCAGGGAGCGCGACGCCTGCCGGCCCTTCCTGGAGCGCGAATGGGATCTGCTGCCCAACCTGCGCGTGGTCGTCGCGCTCGGCGCCTTCGCCTTCTCGGTGGTGCTCCGGCTGCTGCTCGACCGGGGCGAGACGCTTCCCAGACCCATGCCCCGCTTCGGCCACGCGGTGGAGGTGCCCGTCCGGCCCGGCCTGACCGTTCTGGCCTCCTACCATCCCTCCCAGCAGAACACCTTCACCGGCAAGCTCACACCCGAGATGTTCGACGCCGTCTGGCGCCGGGCCTGCGCAATCGGGGGCCCCGGCGGGCCACGCCCGTCGCCGAAGTAGCGTCCCGCGCCCTCATCCGGCGCCCCGGCCACCCGCATGGCGTGGCCCCTCGGGCTCTCGTCCCGCGACCCGGCGCGTTCTCCTGTCGGTCCCCGCGTCCCCTCGACCCGTATTGGCGAATGCGCGCGCCGGGGATATTCTTCTGCACGCCGGGCGCTCCGGATTCCGGCGGGAGTGCCCCGGCATGCGGACGGGCGAGCCCCGCACGGAGGATCGGCAGGTCCGCCCACGATCTTACAAAAGCGCCCCACGGGCGCTCGCAGGAGGATAGGAATGGCGTCAGGCACGACCTCGCTTCCGGTCCGGACCCCGACTGACCTCCCCGCCCGCAAGCCGTTCGGCAACACCATGCGCCGCGACCGCTGGTGGGTTCAGCCGCTGGCGGTCTTCACGGGACTCGGCGCCTTCGGCATCTACTCGACCTGGGCTGCATTTCAGGGCGAGTTCTACACCTTTGGCAACTATCTCTCCCCCTTCTACTCGCCCGAGCTGCTGGGCGACTCCCACCATGCCTGGCTGGGGCCGTCGCCTGCCTGGTGGGCTGATTCATGGCTGGGGTGGCTGCGCTGGTCGCCCGCGTTCATGATCCTGTGGGCGCCGCTGGGCTTCCGCTTCACCTGCTACTACTACCGGGGCGCGTACTACAAGGCCTTCTGGGCCGACCCGCCCTCCTGCGCGGTCGGCGAGCCACGCAAGAGCTACTGGGGCGAGAAGTCCTTCCCGCTCATCATGCAGAACATCCACCGCTACTTCCTCTACGTGGCCGTCATCTTCATCGCCATCCTCTCCTATGATGCCTGGAAAGGGTTCTGGTTCGAGGCTCCGGGCGGAGGCGAGACCTTCGGCATCGGCCTGGGGTCGCTGGTGCTGCTCACCAACGTCGTGCTGCTGGGCGGCTACACCTTCGGGTGCCACTCCCTGCGCCACCTGGTGGGCGGCGGGCTGAACAGGCTCTCCGGGCGTCCGCTACGCCGCGAGGCCCACAGGGGCGTGAGCTGCCTCAACCGGCGCCACATGCTCTGGGCCTGGCTGAGCCTCGTCTGGGTAGGCTTCACGGACGTCTACGTGCGCCTCTGCTCCATGGGGATCTGGACCGACTGGAGGATCCTCTGATGGCCGAGTTCGAGCGGCACCAACACGACGTCCTGGTCATCGGCGCCGGAGGCGCGGGGCTGCGGGCGGCCATCGAAGCCGCCGCCGCGGGCGCTTCGGTGGGGCTGGTGTGCAAGTCTTTGCTCGGCAAGGCGCACACCGTCATGGCCGAAGGCGGGGTGGCGGCCGCGCTCTCCAACGTCGACGAGCGCGACAGCTGGGAGGTGCACTTCGCCGACACCATGCGTGGCGGCCAGTACCTGAACGACTGGCGCATGGCCGAGCTGCACGCCCAGGAGTCTCCAGATCGCGTCAGGGAGCTTGAGGCCTGGGGAGCGCTCATGGATCGCACCCCGGACGGGCGCATCCTTCAGCGCAACTTCGGCGGCCACGCCTACCCGCGCCTCGCCCACGTTGGCGACCGCACCGGCCTGGAGATGATCCGCACCCTGCAGGACCACGGCATCCACCAGGGCATGGACGTCTTCATGGAGTGCACCGTGACGCGGCTGCTCCTGGACGGCGACCGGGTGGCGGGCGCCTTCGCCTACGACCGCGAGCGGGGGCGTTTCCAGGTCTTCGGGGCGAAGGCCGTGGTGCTGGCCACCGGGGGGATCGGCAAGGCCTACCAGATCACCTCCAACAGCTGGGAATACACCGGGGACGGGCACGCCCTCGCCTACGAGGCCGGGGCGGAACTGGTGGACATGGAGTTCGTCCAGTTCCATCCGACGGGCATGGTCTGGCCCCCGAGCGTGCGCGGCATCCTGGTCACCGAGGGGGTGCGCGGGGAAGGGGGCGTGCTGCGCAACTCCGAGGGGCGCCGGTTCATGTTCGACGACATCCCGGACCTCTACAAGGACCAGACCGCCGACTCCCCCGAGGAGGGGTGGCGCTACGTCATCGGCGACCGCGACGCGCGCCGGCCCCCGGAGCTGCTGACCCGCGATCACGTCGCCCGCTGCATCGTGCGCGAGGTCAAGGAGGGCCGCGGCAGTCCGCACGGCGGAGCGTTCCTCGACATCGCCTGGATCGCGGAGAAGATATCCGATGCCCCGGCCCACATCCGCCGGAAGCTCCCGGGGATGTACCACCAGTTCAAGGCGCTGGCGGACATCGATATCACGAAGGAGCCCATGGAGGTCGGACCCACCACCCACTACGTGATGGGCGGCGTGAGAGTGGACGGGGAGACCCAGATGTCCCGGGTGCCGGGCCTCTTCGCCGCGGGCGAGTGCGCGGGGGGCCTCCACGGAGCGAACCGCCTCGGCGGGAACTCGCTCTCCGACCTGCTGGTGTTCGGCAAGCGGGCCGGCGAGCACGCCGCGAAGTTCGCGAGCGCGCATCCGCACGACGGGGCGTCGGGGACGGAAGACGAGCAGGTCGAGGCGGCGACCCGGGACGCGCTGGCCCCGCTCGAGCGGCAACAGCATGCCGAAGTAGGCCTCCGGCGATCCGAGTCCGTAGATGCAGGAGACGCTGGCCACGATCACCACGTCGCGCCGCTCGAACAGGGCACGGGTGGCCGACAGCCGCATGCGGTCGATCTCCTCGTTGATGGTCGCTTCCTTCTCGATGTACGAGTCGGTCGACGGAACGTAGGCCTCCGGCTGGTAGTAGTCGTAGTAGCTGACGAAGTACTCGACGGCGTT
>LXNI01001338.1_pt1 | contig 21960 bp, 20 predicted proteins | sample 809091 | NCBI WGS metagenome assembly LXNI01 (sample SAMN04870527, study PRJNA318959) | sponge metagenome | biome: 01000161; feature: marine sponge reef; material: water | host: Sarcotragus foetidus | place: Greece: Milos, Mediterranean Sea | collected 2013-05-29 | depth 5-7 m | reverse complement strand
GCCCACCGGACCGGCTTCGCCGGCCGGAGGACAAACCGCGACCCGGCCATCCACGTGTGCCGTGCCGCGAGGCGTGGATCACCGGGTCAAATAAGGTCAATTCGGACGAATTGACCGACCCGGCGCTGGGTGAGGGGGCGCAAAAAGGAGAATCCCCTAATTGAGTACAGACCCTAAGCCGCTTCCGCGTCGACGACGATCTCGCCGTTCACCTCGAGGCCGTCGGCGCCTGCGGTCACGTGGACCGTATCGCCATCGGAAATCTTGTCATCCAGGATCATGGCGGCGAGCGGATTTTCCAATTTGCGCTGAATTACCCGCTTCAACGGCCGGGCGCCGTAAACCTGGTCGTACCCCGCATGGGCCAGCCAATCCCGGGCTGTGACGTCGAGTTCCAGGGTAATCTTGCGCTCGGCCAGCCGGTCCGACAAACCGGCGAGCTGGATATCGACAATACCGCCCATATGTTCCCGAAACAGGCGGTGAAACAGGATCACCTCGTCCAGCCGGTTCAGAAACTCGGGCCGGAAGGCGTTGCGGACCACCTCCATCACCTCGCCGCGCACCTCGGTGGAGTCATGCCCCTCTTCCTGAGCCGCCAGGATCTCCGCCCCTAAATTGGAGGTTAGGATGATCAGCGTATTGCGGAAATCGACCGTGCGGCCCTGGCCGTCGGTCAGTCGCCCGTCGTCCAGCACCTGAAGGAGGATATTGAAGACATCCGGATGAGCCTTCTCGACTTCGTCGAACAACACCACCTGATAGGGTCGCCGCCGGACGGCCTCGGTCAGCGCGCCGCCCTCGTCATAACCCACATATCCCGGAGGCGCGCCGATCAGGCGGGCAACCGCATGCTTCTCCATATACTCGGACATGTCGATCCGCTGCATGGCGGTCTCGTCGTCGAACAGGAACGCGGCGAGCGCCTTGGTGAGTTCGGTCTTGCCCACCCCGGTCGGACCGATAAACAGGAAGGAGCCCATTGGGCGCTGCGGATCGCCAAGTCCCGCCCGTGATCGCCGGACCGCATTCGAAACCGCGGCCAATGCCTCGGCCTGACCGACAACGCGTTCGGCCAGCCGATCCTCCATTTGAACCAGCTTCTCCCGCTCCCCTTCGAGCATCTTGTCGACCGGAATGCCGGTCCATCGAGAGACAACGCCGGCAATGTGTTCCTCGGTCACCGTTTCCTGAACCAGTTTGTGTTCTTCAGCGGCCTCGGCGCGCTCCAAAACCTGTTCCAGTTCGGGAATTCGGCCATACTGAAGCTCGCCCGCCTTTTCGTATTGACCGTCGCGAAGGGCGATTTCCATATCGCCGCGCGCCTGGTCGAGTTCCTCTTTGACCTTCCGGGTGGCGGCGATGTCGTCCTTCTCGCTCATCCACTTCGCGGTCATCACCGCCGAGCTCTCTTCGAGTTCGGTCAGTTCGACCTCCAAACGCTCCAGACGGTCCTTCGAGGATTTGTCGTCCTCTTTCTTCAGCGCTTCGCGCTCGATCTTGAGCTGTATGATCCGCCGGTCGAGCTCGTCGATATCTTCCGGCTTCGAGTCCACCTCCATGCGCAGCCGGCTCGCTGCTTCGTCGACCAGGTCAATGGCCTTGTCCGGCAGGAAGCGGTCCGAAATGTACCGGTTGGACAGGATCGCCGCGGAGACCAATGCCCCATCGGTGATCCGAACGCCGTGGTGAAGGTCATACTTCTCCTTGATGCCCCGGAGGATCGAGATGGTGTCCTCGGCGGTTGGCTCCGCAATGAAGACCGGCTGGAAACGGCGCGCCAGAGCCGCGTCCTTTTCAACGTGTTTGCGGTATTCGTTGAGGGTCGTGGCGCCGACGCAATGAAGTTCGCCGCGGGCCAGGGCGGGCTTCAGGAGGTTCGACGCGTCGATGGCTCCCTCGGCGGCGCCGGCGCCGACAAGGGTGTGCATTTCATCGATGAACAGGACGATCTCACCCATCGAGTCGATGATCTCGTTCAATACCGCCTTGAGGCGTTCCTCGAATTCGCCACGAAACTTCGCCCCGGCAAGCAGGGCGCCCAGATCCAACACCATCAGACGTTTGTTCTGAAGCGCCTCGGGAACGTCCCCGTTGACGATCCGCTGTGCCAGGCCTTCGACGATCGCGGTCTTGCCGACGCCCGGTTCGCCGATCAGCACGGGGTTGTTCTTCGTGCGCCGGGCCAACACCTGAATGGTGCGGCGGATTTCCTCGTCGCGGCCGATGACCGGATCCAGCTTGCCGCTGCGCGCCTCGCCGGTGAGATCCCGGGCAAACCTCTTCAAGGCGTCGTAGGCATCTTCGGCCGTCGCCGTATCGGCGGTACGCCCTTTGCGCACCTCCTCGATGGCCGAATTCAACGATTGGGGTGTCACGCCGGCATCCGCGAGAACCCGATGGGATTTGGTGTCGGGCAGGATCGCCAGCGCCAGGAGGAGCCGTTCAGCGGTGACGTAGGAATCGCCCGCCTTTTCGGCCAGTTCCTCGGCCTGCTGAAAGAGTTTCGATGTTTCCGATGCGAGGTAGACCTGGCCGGCCCCGTCGCCTTCGACGACCGGCAGCCGCTTGAGTTCCTCGGATATTTTGGTGTGGGCCTCGGTGGCGTTGCCGCCCGCCGCCCCTATCAGGTTGGCGGCCAGACCTTCCCGGTCCTCCAACAGTACCTTGAGGACGTGCTCGGGCGTCAGTTGCTGGTGTGAGGATCGGCTGGCAAGTCCCTGAGCGGATTGAATGAAGCCGCGCGACCGCTCGGTATACTTTTCGGCGTCCATGTTGATCCACCCGTTGTTTCGACAGAGCCGTCCGCCCCGATATTCCGGCAACGCATGGCCCCTCTAAAGATGGGACAATTGTACTATAGCCCTTAATATGTTGTGAATTCAGTGGCCTGCAAGGGCCGCTCATGCCGTTCTGAAGCGGAGACCGATGACCCACGCCGTGACCGATCTCTATCGTTATCCCATCAAGGGTATGAACGCGGAAGCGTTGGAAGCGGTCGATCTATTGCCCGGCGAAGCACTTCCCCTGGATCGGGCCTACGCTTTTGCCCTGACCGGGACCCGGTTCGACGAGAACGACCCCGCTTACCTGCCCAAAACCGGCTTCCTGATGTTGATGCGGGATGAGCGCCTGGCGGAATTGTCGGTTGTCCTCGGAGACAATGCCTCTCGCGTGACAATTTACCAAGGCCGGAACGTTCTGGTCTCCGGCGATTTGTCCGATAGCACTCGGCGCGCGGCCATCGAACAGTCGGTAGGCAGGTTTATGGGATTGCCGGAGAATGACGCGCCGCGTCTTGTTCATGCGGACGGCCATACGTTCTCGGACCACAGGAACAAGGTGGTTTCGATCATCAACCTGGCATCGGTGCGGGCGCTGGAAGAGGCCATGGGCGCGTCGGTTCACCCGTTGAGATTTCGTGGCAACCTCTACATTGACGGGGGTGAGGCCTGGGAGGAATTCCAATGGATCGATCAGGCGCTTGAGATCGGGACCACGCGGCTGACAGCAACCAAACGGACCGACCGTTGCGCCGCAACGAGCGTTAATCCGGAGACGGCCCGGCGCGATTTAAACGTGGTGAAAGGCCTGACCCGGGCCTTCGGTCATTTCGACATGGGCATTTATGCCCGGGTGGAGGAGGGCGGAACAATCGCCATCGGCGATGCGATCGGTTTCCCCGGCAACTAGAGCAGTTTCCGGACCCGATTGAGCCGCCATGGGAGTGTTGCGGCGATGAGGCATAAAATGATTGCGTCATGGCCGGCCTACGCCGTCCGAAAGTCGGCTTCGGCCGACTGAAGGCCGGTCCGAGGACAAACTGCGACCCGGCCATCCACGTGTACCGCCGGCCGCGAGGCGTGGATCACCGGGTCAAATAAGGTCAATTCGGACGAATTGACCGACCCGGTGATGACGACAAGCGGGTCAAATAAGGTCAATTCGGACGAATTGACCGACCCGGTGATGACGACTTGCGGGTGATTGAGGAGGGGGGGCTTGCCATGCGTCCCCTCGCCCCCTTCCCGGGGGACAGGGGCAGAGGGCGCAAAAAGGAGAATCTCCTAATTGAGTCCGGACCCTAGACCGTCGTAGCCTGGTCGGGTGCCGCCTCTTCGTCTTCGGATGTTGAGTCCGCGGTTTCAACAATTGGAACCACTTCAACCTCGGCATCCTGCTTCGGGCCGGGCGAGCCGTCTTTGCCGTTGCCGTTCTCAGCCTGTACCCCGGCGGCTTCCGGCCGTTGGTCTTCGGCGGTCTCTACCGTATTGCCGTCGGCTTCGCTCTGATTTTCGGCCTGGCGGTCGTCCCCGTTGCCGCGTCGCCGGCCTCGCTGTTGATCCTGGCGGCCATTGTCGCCGTCGGCATTCAATATGCGGTAGTAGTGCTCGGCGTGCTGATAGAAGTTCTCCGACGCGATACGATCTCCAGAGGATTGCGCATCACGCGCCAATGTCTGGTACTTTTCGAAGACCTGTTGGGCCGTGCCCCTGACCCGGCCTTCCGGCCCGTTGCTGTCAAAGTTGTTGCTGCGGCCCTGACGCTTCCCTCCACCGCGATTGCGGCTGCGCCGAGGGTTGGAACCCTGTTTCATATCACCTGTTTCGTTTGGTTACGCCCAACAATTTCCGGCCGACGTATTCCCCCTAGATGGCCCCCCACATGGGTGGCTTTTGGCCATTCGCCCTCATCAAACGACGGCAATTTGGGGAGGGTTTCTATCGCTTGCGCGATGCACGACGTTAGCCGTCGGCGTTTACCCTGAGATCAACCTAGTCGCCGGGAACCCCTCTGCCAACCACGGAATCGCGATAATTGTCATGTATGGGCAACTGTTGCCAAAAGGCAACGCTCGCGGTTCGCGAGGTCGCGGGCACGCGCCGCCACGTAGAACCCTGATTCCATAAGAATTCGACTGACGCCGGGGCCTTGCCGGTGTCCGATCTCGACGATCAGCGCTCCCCCCGGCGCAAGATTGGCGGCTAGCTCAGGAACTAGTTCCCGGTATGCATCCAGGCCCCGCGCACCAGCGAATAGTGCCTGACGGGGCTCAAATTCCGTGACCTCCGGCGACAATTTCTCCTTTTCCCGGTTGGCGATGTAGGGGGGGTTGCAAAGAATGAGATCGAAGATCCCGCTGATCGCCGTACCCCAGTTGCCGCAAATAATCCGCGTGCGGCTGTCCAAGCCCAATATCCGTGCGTTCCGAAGCGCCACCTGGCACGCCCCCGGGCTTAGGTCGACGCAAACGCCGGTCGCATCCGGAAATTCCCGTAGGGCCGATAGGAGCAGACATCCGGTGCCGGTACCGAGATCCAGGATACGGCGGGGCGCGCCGCGGCGGAAGTGATCGACAGCCAGCTCGATCAGCGTTTCCGAATCGGGCCTTGGCGTCAGGGTGTCGGCCGTGACCACGAACTCGTCCTTCCAAAAGGCCCGGCGGCCGAGAATCCGGGATATCGGCTCACGATTTTGACGACGTTCGAGAAACCAGCGGTATTGCTCCTCTTGACGAATGTTGAGGGCTTGATCGGGTTCGGCAACGATACGCGCCGTGTCGACGTCCATGGCTGCTTCCAGCAGAAGGCGGGCATCCAGGGTCGATGTCTCCACGCCGGCGCCTTCGAGCGCCATCCGGCCCGCCGAGAGCGCTGTCCCGATGGTCAGCGGCATCGTCATGAGACAGCGGCGAGGCGCGCCGCCTGATCTTCGGCCGCCAGTGCATCCACCATCTCGTCCAAATCACCCTCCAGTACCTTGGGCAATTGATGCAGCGTGAGATTGATGCGGTGGTCGGTGACCCGGCCCTGAGGGAAATTGTAGGTGCGAATGCGCTCCGATCGGTCGCCGGAACCCACCTGACTGCGCCGGTCAGCCGCGCGCTCCGCTTCCCGCTCCATCCGCTCGACCTCGTAGAGGCGGGCGCGCAAAACCTTCATCGCCTTGGCGCGGTTCTTGTGCTGAGATTTCTCATCCTGACACTGGACGACGATGCCGCTCGGCAAATGAGTGATGCGGACCGCGCTGTCGGTCTTGTTCACATGCTGACCGCCCGCACCCTGGGCCCGGTAGGTGTCGATCCTAAGATCCTTGGCGTCGACGGCGATATCGACCTCCTCCGCCTCCGGCAGCACCGCCACCGTTGCCGCCGAGGTGTGGATGCGGCCCTGAGATTCGGTTTCCGGCACCCGCTGAACCCGGTGGACGCCGGATTCGTACTTGAGCCGGGCGAAGACACCGCGGCCATTGATGCTCGCCATGGCTTCCTTGTAGCCGCCGATCCCCGTCTCCGAGAGTTCGATGATCTCGAAGGTCCAATTGTGGGTCTCGGCATACCGCTGATACATGCGGAATAAATCAGCGGCGAAAAGCGCCGCCTCGTCACCACCGGTTCCCGCCCGTACCTCAAGGATAGCGTTTCGGTCATCGGCTTCGTCCTTGGGCAACAGCAAAAGCTGCAGGTCTTTCTCGAGCTCCGGGATACGTTGCCTGAGTGAGTGAAATTCCTCCTCTGCGAGCTCCTTGACCTCGGCATCGGCATCGGCATCGGTCATCAATTCCGCGAGGTCGGCGGCCTCGCTCTCGGCGCTCCTTAATCTCTCAATGGCCACAACGATTGTCGCCAGATCGGAAAACTCCTTGGAGAGTTTCGCAAATTCCTGGCTGTCGAACCCTTCCTGGCTGGCGAGGGCGTCCTGTAGTTCGGCGTGTCGCGAGACGACACGCTCGAGTTTCTCATCCAAGCTCACGCTTACTTGTCCTTCTTGCCAAACAGACGCTGAAGCAATCCCAGGCTTTTCTCCGGCCGTCCCAATAGCCGGTCGACCAGCAGCCGTGTCGCCTCGTCGGCATCCCCTCCGGCGTCTGCGACCGCGCTTCGGCGCGCGTTTTCAACCTGATGGCGCAGCGCTTCCAACTCGGTGGCGCTCTCCTTCCCGGCGTTCCGCAAGTAGCGGTTCACGGCCTCTTCAAGGATCGACCAGCCGGTTTCCGCCTCGGCCTCCCGCTGCCGCCGGCCCTCCCGCGCCACGCCTTCCAAGTCGTTAAGTGAGTACCGGAACGCGTCTTCCAGGCGGTCGACGGCGGGGTCGACATCGCCGGGGACACCCGTATCAATGAGCAGCACGGGGCGGTGCCGGCGGGCTTTGATTGCCGCAAGCATGGCCGGCTCGTCAATGACATAACGACGCGTGTTGGTCGCCGTCAGGATGATATCGGTTTTTTCGAGCAGCGACGGCAGTCGATCCAAATCGTCTACATGGCAGTTCAGGGAAGTCGCCGCGTCTTCGGCCCGCTGCAGATTCGAATGAATGACCGTGAGGTCTTTGAGGCCGGCCCGCCGCAAGCTGTCCGCCACCTGAATGCCGAGCTCCCCAACGCCGATCAGCAGCGCCGGGCAGTCGTCGAGTTTGCCATGCAAGTCGCGTGCGACGCGCACCGCGGCGCCGGCGATGGATGCCGGCCGTCGATCGAATCCCGCGGCCCGGCCGACCTGCTCGGCGACCTCGTAAGCGGCCGTCAGAAGCCGTTGGAGGGCTGGCCCATCCATTCCGAGTTCCGCGGCGCGGCGGTGGCTGGCCCGCAACGCAGAGCGAAGAGCGGGCTCACCGATGATGAGGCCATCAAGCGCCGAGGCTTCGGCAAAGACATGCCGGATGGCCTTCTCATCGGTGATGACGTAAAGCTGCTCCTCGGCCTCCGTCGCGCTCAAGCCCGCCCGGTCGGCCAATATTCGAGCGACGTTCGGGGCGATGGATTCGCAGTCATCATGCAGCGCCAGTACCTCCACCCGGTCATCGGTGGACAGGTAGAGAGCTTCACGGATATCGGCTTCCCGCAACTGATCGACCAACCCCGGCAACGCACCCTCATCCATGTGCAGCTTATCGCGCACCGACATGGTGGATGACCGATGATCAGCCCCGATAATGAGCGGTTTGACGATGGAGATGTCTGCCTCGTTCATTAGCCTGAATCGCCGACTAGCTACGGTACTTTTCGAGCGGCGCCCGGATGTCGGCCAACGGTACCTCCGACTGTTCGCCGGAATCCATGTCCCGCAACGTCACCGTGCCCCGCGCCAACTCGTCGTCGCCCAGCAGCAGCGCCGCAGCGGCGCCAAGCTTATCGGCGCGCTTCATACGCCTGGCGAGGTTGCCTGAGTACCCCATCTCGATGACGAAACCCGCGGCACGCAAGTTATGAGCGAGTTTGATCATTTCCGTGTTGGCGGCGTCGCCGACGGGAATTAACGCAATGGGCCGACGTTTAGGCTCAGCGCCCTCGACCAACAACGACAGCCGCTCGACGCCCGCGGCCCAGCCGACCCCCGGCGTGGAAGGCCCGCCCATTTGTTCCACTAGGCCGTCGTAACGTCCGCCTGCCAGCACGGCACTCTGTGCGCCCAACGCCGTGGTCGTGAACTCGAAAGCCGTATGGCAGTAGTAATCGAGACCCCGTACGAGGGTTGGATTAAGCGTGCAGGGGATGCCCAGGCTTTCGATCCCCGCCAAGACCTCGTCGAAGAATGAGCGCGAATGGTCGTTTAGACTGTCCCGAAGGATCGGGGCATTGGCGACGATTTCCCGGTCTGTTGCGTCCTTCGAATCCAGCACGCGTAACGGATTGCGGTTGAGCCGCTCACGGCTGTCTTCAGAGAGTGCGTCGCCGTGTGAACTCAGATAGTCGACCAGCGTTTCTCTGTAGGCCTCGCGGGTTTCGGCGTCGCCAAGGCTATTGATTTCGAGGGTTACCGCGTCGGAGAGGCCTACCTCTCTCAGGAAATTATAGGCGAGGGAGATGACCTCGATGTCTCCCGTTGGTTTATCGACCCCCATGAGTTCAACGCCGACCTGCCGGAATTCGCGCCATCGGCCCTTCTGTGGCCTCTCGTAGCGGAACATGGGACCGCGATAGAAAAATTTGAGTGGCAGGTTCTGTTGGAGACCGTTGGAGATGTAGGCCCGGGCCACGCCGGCCGTGCCTTCGGGGCGCAGGGTGATCTGATCGCCCCCCTTGTCCTCGAAGGTGTACATCTCCTTGGTGACGATGTCCGAGGTGTCGCCCAGTGTCCGGCTGAACACCTCGGTAAATTCAAATACCGGCGTGGTGATCTCGCCGTAGCCGAATCGCTCGGCCACATGGTATGCGGTTTCCTCGACCCGCCGGTAACGACGGTTATCGTCTGGGAGAATATCGTGGGTGCCGCGGACGGGGCTCAAGCTGGGCATCGGGGTTCCTTCGAATCTAGGCGCGTCTTGTCATCGGTAGGCGGGTTATAACCCCGTGAGCGCCGAGGTGCCAGACATGGGCAAACCGGCGACGGCGCGTTGCCGCGCGGGCGCTCGACAATCCGCGGCAAGGATAGCTATTCGACGACGGCGGTGCCGTCTTTGAGGCGGTCAGGTTCCAATGCGACGTGGCGCCGGACGGTACCGGCATCGCCAATGGAGGGCACCACCTCGCCGTCCACGGTAATCTCCAGCGCGCCCGCATTGCCGGTCATCAATACCAAGCCTGACCGATTGGGCACCTCGTAGACATCACCCACCTTGAGAAGCCGGGTCATGATCGACTGGTTTTCCGTATCGTCGCGTACCTGAACCCAGCTCGCGATCTTGGCGCGGACAACGATGCGGGGTTCCTCTTCGGTTACCGCAGACGCAGGCGTTTCGTCGGCGATCGCCGACTGCACGGCGGCAATCTGCGTTTCTACCGATTCAGTGGTCGGTTGGCCGGTATCGTTCAGTGCCACTTGGGTTGGGTCAGGTTCCGGCGCCGGCTCGCGCGCCGCAGGGGTGTCCGGCATCGCCGGCGGTTCGGGCGCGGTCGCGGTGCCGGCCTGAACCGTCTCGGCAGCCGGTTCGGGCGCAGTCGCGGCGCCGGCCTGAACCGTCTCGGCAGCCGGTTCGGTACTCGCTTCGACCGTTTCAGCCGCAGGCTTGGGCTTCGTGGCGCCCGCCGGGGCCATTTCGACGGCTTCCGAGATTGCGGCGGGTGCCGTCTCGGAGGCTGTTGCATCCGTCTCCACCGTCGGTGGCGGTGCCGGGGTCTCTACGGCCTCGGTCACTTCCGGCGACGCGGGTTCCGCCGATGGTTCAACCGATGGTTCAACCGCCGCCTCAGGGGCGGAGGCGACGACGGCGGGCGTCTCGACCGGCTCAGGGGTGGCGCTCGGCGCATCGGAAGAGGCCGGTGCCGCGGCGAGCGTCGTTTCCGTCACCTCGGGGTCGGCCGCGGGACTTTGGGCGGTCTCCGGCGCATCGGTGACCGGTTGCACGCTGGCCGCGTTCGCTGCGGTTGCCGGTGCGGTTTCCTGAACGACTTCAGGCTGAAGCCGGGACGGTACCGGTGTGACCACTTCGGCGACGAAACGGTCTTGGGTCGACAGGAAATACCAGCCGCCGTAGCCAAGCGCGGCGACCAGAACACCGACCATCAGTACAGCGCCCCGCGGCATTCCATGTTCGGGGATGAAGGAGGGGAAGCTGAGATCCGCGGGCTTGTCGGGAACGCTGGATTCTTCCTTGAACCGGCGTACCACTTCGTCGCCGTCCAAACCCAAATACTCGGCGTAGCCGCGAACGAAACCGACCGCATAGGCGTGACCCGGCAAATCGTCAAACCGGTCTTCCTCAATAGCTTCGATGTACGTACGGCGAATTCGGAGAGTTGCGGCGATATCCTCCAGCTCCTCGCCGCGCCGGAGCCGTGACGCCCGGAGCAGCGCGCCAATCCCGCCGCCGGTATTCATCTGCTGGGGAAGATCCGAGTGCGTGTCCACGGTGCTGAGCCCCTTGACTGTTCGCCTCCTATGCGCGATTGAGAATCATCAAAGCCGTCCCGCCTTAGACCGACCGGCTGCCCGTTTCGCAGCGCAAAAAAACGACAAAAAACAGAGTATCGCCAATACTTGCGAGAATTTACCGCCATCGAGTCTTGAGTACAAGTTTTCTCTATGGTTCACGGCTCAGGTACGATTCCTTAAATCATCACTCCATGATCAATTGCAAATTCCCGGAGCTTTTCACGAAAACTGTGTACGGGCATGGATTGCAGCGTTTGGATGTATCTTGAGATATCGCCGTAGTTCAGGCTGCGGATCATGGTTTTGACCGGTCCGATGGATGAAGGCGCCATGGAAAGGCTGCGAAATCCGACACCGATCAGCGCCATGGCGTCCAAGGGCCGGCCCGCAATTTCCCCGCAGAGGCTGATCGGAGTCTCGGCGTCGTCACACCGTGCGGCGAGACCGCCCAAGAACGACAGGCCCGCCGGCGAAAGCGCGTCATAGCGATCGGCGATCCGCGGACTTCCGCGGTCGCTGGCGAACAGAAACTGAAACAGGTCGTTGCTGCCGACCGAGATGAAATCAACCCGTTCCAACAACGCATCGAACTGAAACGCGAGCGCCGGGACTTCGAGCATGGTGCCGACATGCAGCTGTTTCGGTAGCGGCCGGTTGCGTTTTTCCGCACGTTCGAGTTCACGATCCAGGAGTCCACGCGCGGCATCAAACTCCGAAACTTCCGTGATCATCGGAAACATCAGCGACAAGTCACGGCCTCCCGCGGCCCGGATGAGGGCGCGGAATTGGTGCCTGATGAGAACCGGCTGATCGAGCGCCACCCGGATTGCCCGCCAGCCCATGGCCGGATTTTCTTCGTCGAAACTGCTCCAATAGGGCAGGCTCTTGTCACCGCCGATGTCGAGGGTCCGGAAGACCACCGGCTTCCCGTCGCTCAGATCCAGCACTCGCTCGTAGAGCGCCGATTGCCGGTCGACGTCGGGATACTTGCTGCTTTCCATGAACGGGATTTCAGTCCGGAACAGGCCAATACCGTCCGCTCCGGTCTCATCCAGGCTCTGTAGATCGGCGAACAGGCCTGCGTTGATGTTGAGCGAGATGGTGATCCCGTCTTTGGTCTCGGCGGGGACGTTGCGGAGCGAGGCATACGCCGCCACACGCTGGGCACGGGCGCGGAGAGTTTCGGTAAACGCCTGCTGAACATCCTCGGCCGGGCGGATGTGGGCTTCCGCCTCATCGGCATCCACGATGACGATGTCGCCGGGTTCGACATTGTCGAGCAGGTCGGTGGCCCGTCCGATCACCGGAATATCGAGGGCGCGGGCGACGATAGCGACATGGGTGGTCACCGAACCTTCCTCGAGGACCAGACCGCGCAGCCGGGTCCGATCGTAATCGAGAAGTTGTGCCGGACCCATGTTGCGGGCGACAAGGATGATATTTTCGGGGAGCTCCCATTCGGGGCCGATGTCGTCTCCCTCGGTTCCGGTCAGATGCTGGAGCAGACGATTGGCGAGGTCCTCGAGGTCGTGCAGCCGCTCGCGCAAATAGGGGTCGCGCTGATTCCGGAACCGGGCGCGGGTGTCGTTGTGGACCTTTTCCACCGCCGCTTCGGCTGTCAGGCCGCTGTCGATCGCTTCGCCGATTCTGGCGAGCCACCCCGCATCTTCGGCGAACATGCGATAGGTTTCCAGAATGTCCCGGTGTTCGCCACCGTTCGCAACGTCGGTCGCCTCGAGCATGGCGTCGATGGCGCCGTGCATTTCGTCGACCGCTTCCCTCAGGCGTTGCTGCTCTTCTTCCGGATTGTCCGAAACCAGTCTTTCGATGACAAATCGGGGCTCGTGGAGAACCGCTTCGCCCATGGCGACGCCCGCGTTCAGCCTGACGCCCGCGATGGTGACCGCCAGCAGTGACGCGCTCTCCACGGCGTGCAGTTCGTCGGCGCTGATCAGCTCGCCGGCGGCGATCAATTCGGCGATCACCATGGCGACCGTCTCAAGGGTCTCGGCTTCTTCGTCGGTGTAGTGACGCTGGGTGCGGTTCTGCACCGCCAGCACCCCTTGAACCCGGCCGCCGCGGAGGATCGGGACGCCCATCAGCGAGTTGTAGATCTCTTCGCCGGTCTCCGGCCGATAGGCGAATTTTGGGTGGCTCTGCGCATCGGAAAGCGCCATGGGACGGGCGTTGGCGGCGATGGTGCCGACCAGTCCCTCGCCCACTTGAAGGCGGGTATTATGGATTGCCGAGGGTTTGAGACCCGTTGCGGTGAAAAGCTCCAGCACTTCGCCGGCCCGCAGAACATAGATCGAGCACACCTCGGCGACGAGGTCGGTGGCAATGATGCCGGCAATCTTGTCCAGACGCTCTTGGGCCGAGCCTTCACCCGCCATGGTGTCGCGAAGGCGCGCCAATAAACGTCGGGAACCTGTGAGCGGTGCTCGTGCCATTTACCTACCTGCGTGGCCTGCGTCGGCTGTCGGCCCGAATAGTGCCGGCTTCGGGCTCGGCTGGCCGGATTTATCCGTCGTCGAGCCCGTAGGCCGTATGCAGCGCGCGCAATGCGAGCTCGGTGTAATCAGCGGCGACGAGGACGCTTACCTTAATCTCCGATGTCGAGATCACTTGAATGTTTATGCCCTTCTCGGCAAGCGCCTGGAACATTGTCTGGGCGACGCCGGCATGTGACCGCATGCCGACCCCGACGACCGATATCTTGCAGACGTTCGAATCCGCATCGATCTTCTCGAAACCGACTTCCGCCTTTCTGTCCTCGAGCACCCGGACGGCACTCTCCAGTTCGCCCTGGCCGACGGTGAAGGTGAGGTCGGTCGTCGCGCCGTCCTCGGAGACGTTCTGGACGATCATATCGACGTTGATATTGGCGTCGGCCAACGGCCCGAAGATTCCCGCCGCCACACCGGGACGGTCCGCCACGCGAAGGAGCGTGATTTTCGCTTCGTCTCCGCTGTGGGAAATGCCACTGACAACTTGCTGTTCCACGATCTCATCCTCACTGACGACGAAAGTGCCGGGCGCGTCGACGAACGTCGAGCGGACCTGGAGCGGCACCCTCTGGTTCATGGCGAGTTCCACCGACCGGGTCTGCAGGACCTTGGCGCCCAGTGAGGCCATTTCCAGCATTTCCTCGTAGGTGATTCTACCGAGCTTCCTGGCCTTGGCAACGATCCGGGGGTCGGAGGTATAGATGCCGTCGACGTCGGTGTAGATATCGCATCGATCCGCCCCCAACGCGCCCGCGAGCGCCACCGCGGACGTGTCCGAGCCGCCGCGGCCAATGGTGGTAATTCGGTTGTCCGGCCCCAATCCCTGAAATCCGGCAACCACCGGGACTTCGCCCGCCGCCAGCCGGCGATCCAATTCCTCGGTTTCGATCTCCCGAATGCGCGCCTTGCCGTGCGCCCCATCCGTGCGGATGGGAATTTGCCACCCCAGCCATGAGCGCGATGCGATACCGAGATCCTGCAACGCCAGCGCCATCAGGCCCGCATTGGCCTGCTCGCCGGTGGCCACCACGGCATCGTACTCGCGGGCATCAAACATGGAGGATATGTCGGCGGTCAGTTCGACCATCCGGTTGGTCACGCCGGCCATGGCGGATACGACCACGGCAACCTGGGCGCCGTTGTCGACCTCCTGCTTGACCCGTCGAGCCGCCTTCTTGATGCGCTCGACATCGGCGACGGATGTCCCGCCGAATTTTTGAACGATACGTGACATATCGGATGAACCTAATCGAGGCCGCCCGGCCGAAGATCCCCGGTGACCGCCAATTACAGCGCGGTTGGTTTGATCACCCGCCCGAGGGCGAGTATACATACTCGCTCAGCCGAATTCGCGCAAGTTGGGCCGGTTTAAGTGGCTGAAATCAAAGGCCTGGCGCGGGAATAGTGGAGTGAGCGCCCATGGTCGAGGGAAGACCTCCGGAGACCCGCACCGCCGATCGGGACGAAGTCGGCCGGTTCGCCGCGCAGGCCGGCGATTGGTGGGACGAAGAGGGCGCTTTCGCACCGCTGCACCGCATCAATCCCATTCGCCTCCAGTTCATTCGCGATAGTTTTTGCCGGCACTTCGGCCGCGACTTCTCGTCCCTGCGGCCGTTCGAAGATCTGAGCATCCTCGATATCGGCTGTGGCGGCGGTCTATTGACGGAGCCTATGGCGCGGTTGGGTGCGACGGTGGCCGGGATCGACGCCGCGCCCGAAGGCGTGTCGGCGGCCCGGACCCATGCGCGCCAGGTCGGCCTGGAGATCGACTATCAGGCCATGCTTCCCGAAGAAATGGCGGCCGCGGGCCGGGCCTTCGATGCTGTCTTGAATATGGAAGTGGTCGAGCACGTCGCCGACGCGGAGGCCTTTTTCGAGGCCTGCGGGCGTCTCGTCCGGCCGGGCGGTGCGATGGTCGTGTCGACTCTTAACCGGACGCTGAAATCGCTGGCCTTCGGCAAGGTGGCCGCAGAGTACATCCTGCGCTGGGTGCCGGCGGGAACCCACGATTGGCGTCAATTCGTCAAGCCGTCGGAACTGGCCCGATATCTGCGTCAAGCGGGCTTCGACGTGGCCGATCTCAAAGGCATGGCGTACGACCCGGCCAACGGCGATTGGTCGCTCGCGGGAGACGTGGATATCAACTATCTGATGTTTGCGGTGCGCCGTTAGGAAGGCTTGCTCCCGCCCTTGGGTTTCATGGGCAGGGGCGCGACCGGAATTTCCTCCTCGACGAGGTCCTTGACCTCCCGAAGGCTGGCCTCGCCATAAATGCCCCGCTCTTCCGTCTCACCATAGTGAATGGCCCGGGCCTCGTCGGCGAACTTGTCGCCCACATAGTCGCAGTTTTCCTCCACATGGCGGCGCATCATATTCATCGCCCGCCGGAATTCCCTGGCCTTCTCCGGGACATCGGAGAGATCACCGCCCTTCGAGGAGCCGACCCGCGGGGCCATCGGCGCTTTCTGGATGTCGGTGTCGCCGCACTCCGGGCAATCGATGACCTTGCGCTTGGCCTGCTTGTCATAGGTCGCCGAATCCTTGAACCAGGATTCGAACTCGTGATCGTTGCCGCAGCGGAGTTGATAGAGGATCATTGCGCTTCGTATTGGTTTCCGTTCGTCTGTCATACGACGAAATGGTGGCCGGAGGATTAACTCAACGGTCCGCGTCTGCAAAGCCCAAATATGTCTGAATTGAGTCACGATCAAGTGTCCCCGGACCCCTGGGTTGCCCGGTTCTCCAGGCTTATCCCGAACGGCGGCGCGGTTCTGGACCTGGCGGCGGGGGCCGGGCGCCACGCGATATTCTTGAGCCAACTAGGGTATGCCGTTACCGCCGTGGACCGGGACATTTCCCGTTTGATCGCCTCCGGTCCCGCCGGGATCACGGCCATCGAGACCGATCTGGAGGCCGGTGACCGGCCGCTTCCAGACCGTCAATTCGACGGGATCATCGTGACCAACTATCTGCACAGGGCCTTGTTCCCGCATCTGCTCGATGCGCTGGCTCCGGGAGGGGTGTTGATCTACCGGACCTTTCAGGCGGGAAACGAGAAATACGGGCGGCCGCGGAACCCGAAATTCCTGTTGCGCCCGCGGGAGCTGATGGCGGCCGTTCGGGGGTTGGAGATTCGCGCCTACGAAGCCGGCGAGGTGCGCCACCCAAGGCCCGCCGTCATTCAGCGGATTTGCGCTATTCGCCCGCCAGCCTGATTGCCGATCCGGCGGAGGGCCGGACCGTATATTCCCTGTCGTGGGCAAGTGCCGGGACTTTGGATCGTGCTTCGGCGACCCGGGCAAGATCGATGTCCGCTGTCACCACACCCACGTCCTCCCCGCCGTCGGCGAGCACTTCGCCCCACGGATCGACGATGAGGGAATGCCCGAACGTCCGGCGGCCTTCGGCATGGGTGCCACATTGGGCCGGCGCGATCACAAAGCACGCGGCCTCGATGGCCCGCGCCCTTTGCAGAACGTGCCAGTGCGCTTGGCCGGTAATCTTGGTGAAGGCGGCGGGGACAGTCAGAATTTCGGCGCCGGCGTGGGCCAAATCCCGGTACAAATAGGCAAAACGGACGTCATAGCAAATGGTCATGCCGACCTTGGCCCATGGGGTATCGGCGGTGACCGCCGCGGCGCCCGGCTTATAGGTTGCCGACTCCCGGTAGGTCTCGCCATCGCCCGGCTGCACGTCGAACATGTGAATTTTGTCGTAGGTCGCCCGAATCCCGCCGCCGTTGTCGATCAGGTACGACCGGTTGGCGATTTTGCCGTTGCCCAGTTTTACGGCCAGGGAGCCGATCAGGACCCACGCGCCGGTCTCCCTGGCAGCCCCGGTGAAGGCCTCGATGCCGGGATGGTCGGTCTCCGACGGGACCTTGGCGCGCAGCAGCTCGTTGTCGGGCTCCAACAGCGTGACGCATTCGGGCGTGGTGATGAAATCGGCGCCTTCATCCCGGGCTCGGAAGATCAGGTCGCGCGCAACGGGAATATTGGGCTCGATGTCCCGGCCGGCGCTGACCTGGACGCAGGCGGCTTTGAATTTATTCGACATGGGGAGAACTTGCCGGGCCGGACGCCCAAAGGCAAGTTTCAACTGATGCAGGCGGTTGGGCCGGGACGCTTACGCGACCGCCGGATTGAGCATCGGATCGAGCTGACCCCGGGCGTCGAGCGCCAACAATTCGTCGCAGCCGCCCACGTGCATATCGTCGATAAAAATCTGTGGAACGGTGTGCCCGCCGTTGGCCCGCTCCAACATTTCGGCCCGGCGCTTGGGGTGAAGCATGACGTCGAATTCCTCGAAGTCGACGCCCTTGTTCTTGAGCAGCGATTTCGCCCGCCAGCAGAAGCCGCAGAAAGGCGATGTATAGATTTCCACCTTGGCCAACCGTTCAGACTCGCCTTTTGACAGTCATTATCATCTAAATCGATATATAGAGCATTATGGCGGCTCCGCCAGCCCCGGGCGTGAGGGACGTTCAAACCCCCCCCCCGCGCACCGCACGGGCAAGCGACAAGACGTCCACCGACCGGGCTCCCGCGCGCAGGACCTGCCCGGCGCAAGCTTCGACGGTTTCGCCGGTGGTCATGACGTCGTCCACCAGCACCACATTGCGGTCCTTCAGGTCCGGCGCGTGCTTGGGGTTGATCGCGATGGCGCCCGACAGCCGTTGACGGCGCGCCTCCCGGCTGAGGCGGCCGAGCGGCGGGGTGCGCCGCCGGCGCACGAGCGCCCGCGGTGAAACCGGTATTCCCGTCTCCCTGGACAGGGCGCGGGCAAGGAGCGCGGCCTGGTTATAGCGCCGGCGAAACAGCCGCATCCAATGAAGCGGGACCGGTACCAGCATATCGGCGTCGGCGAGGCATGTGCGTCCCGCCCGGGCCAGCCATCGGCCATAGGACGGCGCGGCGTGGGTGGCGTCGGCATACTTGAAGCCGAGCACCAAGTCGCGGCTGGCATCGTTGTAGACCATGACCGCGCGGGCCCGGGTATAGCTTGGCGGCGCGGCGGCGCATGCCCCGCAGAGGGCCGCCTCGCCGACGTCATGGGCGAACGGAAGTCCGCAGCACGCGCAATGGGGTTCGGTGACGAAGCTCACCTCGCGCCAGCAATCGCCGCACAGATTGCCCGACCCCTCGACCAGCGCGCGGCATCGCAGGCACTGGGGCGGGAACAGGACGTCCATGGCGCGGGCGGCCAAGTTGCCGAGGGCCAAGCGGCTGAGGGGACCTGCGCCGGCGGCGCTGCCCTCGTGACGGTGTTTCAGGTGCCCGGTCCCATCCATTTCGCCGGCATTTAACCCGCATTTCCCGCCAGGGTCACGGCCTGCGTCGCGTCCAGGCGGCCGCGACGCCGCCGGCGCAATGACAGCCTGGTCAATTCCGTGGCATAACCCGCCCATGAACCGGGAATTCGAGATTTTCGACCGGCGCGCCGTGCGCGCCCATCGCAACCGCGCCGCGCCGCGGCTGGGCGGCTACGATTTTCTGTTCCGGGCGGCGGCCGAGGGGTTGGCCGGCCGACTCGCCGATGTCCGGCGAAACTTCGCGCATGTACTCGATCTCGGCTGTCATGACGGCTTCCTCGCGGACTACCTCATACCCGAACACGGCACCGAGCTGCTCATCCAGTGCGACCTGTCCGAGGCGATGGTAAGCCGGGCGCCGGGCCGCCGGGTGGCGGCCGACGAGGAGTTGCTGCCATTCGCGCCGGGGAGCTTCGATCTGGTCATCGGCTGCCTGTCCCTTCATTGGGTGAATGACCTGCCGGGCTGCCTGGTTCAGGCACGCCGGGCGCTCAAGCCCGACGGCCTTTTTCTGGCGGCGATGCTGGGCGGCGGGACACTCCGCGAGCTGCGTTCCGCCCTGCTCGCCGCCGATACGGAACTCTCCGGCGGCGCCGGCCCCCGGGTATCGCCGTTTGCCGACGTGCGCGATGCCGGCGACCTGCTGGGCCGCGCCGGTTTCGCCTTGCCGGTCGCGGATACCGGCATCCTGACCGTTTCCTATGCCGAGCCGTTCAAGCTCCTGAGCGATCTCAGGGGGATGGGGGAATCCAATTCGGTAGGCGCCCGGCAGCGGTCCTTCACCCGTCGCGAGGTTTTTCCGCGCGCCGCCGAGGCATACCGGGAGATGTACGCGGATACGGACGGCCGGGTGCCGGCGACCTTCGAGATGATAACCCTCACCGCGTGGGCGCCCGCCGATACCCAGCCCAAGCCGCTTGCCCGGGGGTCCGGACAGGTTTCGCTGACCGATTTTCTTGGCGGCGGGGACGGGTGATTGCCGGAGCGGGACCGCTCCGATAGGCTCGGCGGATGGAATTTCCCGACCCCCTGATCAAGGGCACCCTTGTCAAACGCTATAAGCGGTTTTTGGCCGATGTCACCCTCGAGGACGGTTCGGAGGTCACCGCCCACTGCGCCAATTCGGGCACCATGCTCAGCGTCAACGAGCCCGGTTCCGAGGTGTGGCTGTCGCCGGCCAACAATCCCAACCGCAAGCTCAAATACACCTGGGAGCTGATTCGTGTGGGCGACGCGCTGGTCGGCATCAACACCCAGCATCCGAACAAGATCGTCCGGGAAGCCATCGAAGGGGGCGCGGCCAGGGAACTGCGGGGATACGGCTCCCTCCGCCGGGAGGTGAAATACGGCAAGAACTCCCGGATCGACATCTTGCTGGAAGATGACGCCAAGCCTGCATGTTTCGTCGAGGTGAAGAATGTCACCATGAAACGGGGCGACATCGCCGAATTTCCGGATGCCGTCACGGCGCGGGGCACCAAGCACCTCTACGAGTTGGCCGATCAGGCCGCCGAGGGTCATCGCGCGGTGATGTTCTATCTGGTCCAGCGTCCGGACTGTTCCGGGTTCACGCTGGCCGGCGATATCGATCCGGCCTACGCCGAGGCGCTGGGCAAGGCCCGCGCCGCGGGGGTCGAGGTCGTGGCCTACGGCTGCGATGTGGAGACCGATGGCGTCAGGATCGCCGGCCCGGTCGAAATCAGGCTCTGAGGAGAATTGGGGCTTGCCGGCCGGTCCCCGCTAAACTCCTCGGAAATCCGGGGTGAGCGTGTATAATCCGCCGCCTGTTTTACCGGAGGGATATTTTGGACGCCGAACCGCGAAGCATAAAAATACATACCGAAAGCGACTTCGAAGGTATGCGGAAGGCCGGCCGGTTGGCCGCCGAAACCCTTGATTTCATTGCCGGTCACATCGAGCCCGGAATCACCACCGGCCGCCTGGACGAACTGTGCGCGAATTTCATCGCCGAACGCGGCGGGGTTTCCGCGCCCCTCAATTACCGGGGCTTCCCGAAGTCGATCTGCACCTCGGTGAACCATGTGGTGTGTCACGGCATTCCCGGCGACAAGGTCCTCCAGGACGGCGACGTGATCAACATCGACGTGACGCCGACCGTCGATGGATGGCACGGGGACACCAGCCGGATGTTCTACGTCGGCGATGTCAGCGTTAAATCCAAGCGGCTGGTCGATGTTACCTACGAGGCCATGATGAAGGGCATCGGGGCCGTAAGGCCGGGCGCCACGGTCGGCGACATCGGACACGCCATCGAGCGGTTTGTCGCCCCCTACCGCTATTCCATCGTCCGGGATTTTTGCGGCCATGGGGTGGGGCGGATTTTCCACGATGCGCCGAACATTCTTCACTTCGGCAATCCCGGTGAAGGCCCCGTCCTCCGCGAGGGGATGTTCTTCACCGTCGAGCCGATGGTGAATGCCGGCCGCCACGAGGTGAAAATTCTCGGCGACGGCTGGACGGCGGTAACCAAGGACCGGTCGCTGTCCGCGCAGTTCGAGCACACCATCGCGGTGACCGCCGATGGCCACGAGATCTTCACCACCTCGCCGGCCGGCCGCGACAAGCCCCCCTACGGCTAGTCCGTTGGCCGACGTTTCGATGTCCGGCGCGAAGTCTTCCCGGCCTCACTACGCGGGCCACCGGGCGCGGCTCCGCGAGCGTTTCCTGAAATCGGGCGGCGAGGCGCTCGCCGATTACGAACTGCTGGAACTGCTGCTGTTTCAGGCTTTGCCGCGGGGCGATACCAAGCCCCTGGCCAAGGCGTTGATCGGCCGGTTCGGCTCCTATGCCGAAGTATTGAGCGCCGATGCGGATGCGCTTCGCGAAGTGTCCGGCGTCGGCGATGCCGTCGTCGCGGCGCTCAAGACGGTGCGGGCCGCCGCGCTTCGGCTGATGCGCGATGAGCTGATGGAAAAACCGGTGCTGAGCTCCTGGCAGGCGCTGATCGATTATTGCCGGGCGGCGATGGCGCGGGAGAAGACCGAGCAGTTCCGGCTGCTCTATCTCAACCGCAAGAACGTGCTCATCGCCGACGAGGTGCAGCAGCGGGGAACCGTCGACCAGACCGCCGTTTACCCCCGTGAGGTGGTTAAGCGGGCGCTGGAGTTGGGCGCGACGGCGATCATCATGGTCCACAAACATGTAGATAAAGACGGACAGGGATGCGCACAGCTACGCTAAAGATGCCTTAAACTGTGATATTTCCTAGAGTTATGCCGATTTCGAGACCGCCGCATTATGCTGGGGATGCGCACGCATACTCTCCGATTTGATTTCAGGTGTTGACTGTCGTGTTGCCATTCCGGGCGCCT
>LXNI01001337.1_pt1 | contig 21961 bp, 21 predicted proteins | sample 809091 | NCBI WGS metagenome assembly LXNI01 (sample SAMN04870527, study PRJNA318959) | sponge metagenome | biome: 01000161; feature: marine sponge reef; material: water | host: Sarcotragus foetidus | place: Greece: Milos, Mediterranean Sea | collected 2013-05-29 | depth 5-7 m | reverse complement strand
TGTGCGCAGGGTGTCGAGAATGCGGCTTTGCGTGTGCATCGGTTCGGGTCCGGTGTGTTAAGATCACCGGATTACACACCAGCGGAATCATAAAGTCCAGTATCGTTTATGGGTACAGGGCAGAGCTAGAGCGGCAAGATTTTGTTAGGTATGAAGCGACACTCGCTGATTTTGATACGCGCATGATGTCCATAGAATCGGACCGAGTTGCTCAGGAATTGGACATGGTTACGCCTGCAGCGCGCGTGTGGATTCACAGGATAACCGTCCCCGTTGACAACCAACGAGCCTGTGTTTGGACCATCGTGGGTTACGTAGGTTTTCCAGGTGGTTTTTTGTTTTCCCTTCCAGGTGAGAAAGAAAAGTGCCGTTTGGCTCGTTGGGATTAAGTGGATTTTTCATTCATTGCTCACTCTCCTGATGGCTATTGAAAGGATGGCACGATAGGTTCACAGGGTTAAATGAAAGCTTTATTTCCCATATTATTTCCCATATTATAGATGACACATTACATTGCACAGGCATAAGTAAAGTACAACTATGAACTTTTCGACCGAAAATCCGTTTAACGGTTCGATCCCAGATACTGTCGCATTGCCAAAGACGCCTCTTACAAACGTACTGGTCCAAATCCGGTTTCCCGAAGTGCTTTCAATTGCCAAAGCAGAATTCATTGCCGACTTTCAGGAACGCATACGAACAGATTATCCCCTGAATCATTCTGACCAGAGTCCTATCGTTGAGCTAAACGGCAGTGTTGTTAGTCATGGTGTGATTTGGCGCTTTCTTGACGCTTCGAGACAGTGGCGGTTGTCACTGGCCACGAATTTTGTTGCCTTGGAGACGCGTGCGTATCGGAACCGTTCTGATTTCACGCAGCGGACAGAGGCTGTCGTGAGTGCCCTTTCGGAGATAATTAATCCTGGCTTGATAACGAGGGTTGGCGTTCGATATGTAGATCGCATCCATGGCGCACAGTGGACACGATTGTCTCTTTTTGTACGACCAGAACTTCTCGGAGTTTATATTGGGAATTATAGTGAGAATATCAGACAAACTTTTAATGAAGCCATATCTGAAACGGATGTTGGCTCAATGACCACACGCTGGGGGCTCATGCCAAAAAATCAAACGCATGAACCTAATTTAATGCCACCAATTTCTACTCCATCTTGGTTTTTGGATGTAGATGTCTACAACGAATTCGTGCGGCCCGAGACGTTTGATGTTGCCGAAGTCAAAGCTCGTGTGATGAAACTGGCAACGCGTGCTTATGGGTTTTTTCGCTGGGCAGTAAACGACGATTTTTTAAGAGAATGTGGAGGAGACATATGACGGATAACGTACAGCATCAAGCCTTCGACCTAGGTACAATCGCCGAGGTGGGTTTCGGTATCGACCAGGTTCGCACTCCGCCAACATGTTTCGCCCTTGATATGCAACCGCCAAATGTAACCCTAGCTGATAACAACAATAGACTTCGGTCAAGGTTACAAGAATCGACAACATCGTGGACTGATATTACTGAATATGACCCAGAACTATTGCGTGCACAAGGGAGAGCTGCAACTGTAAAGATTGAAGATGCGACAGAGAATCTATTTGAGATTCGACTACTAACAGGGTTCGCATGGAGTGTTTTGGCGAACCTGCTTAATGTAGACCGCCGAACATTACATAATTGGACAAAGGGTGAAAAAATTCGCAGGCAAAACCAAGAGCATGTAGCGAAGACATTGAAAGTATTGCGTTTTGCAGACCGTGGGTCCACAGAATATAACGCCGCATCCTTGAATGAGGAATGCAGGCAGAATAAGTTTGTTATTAGTCCATTCGAAGCTATCCGGGCTCGAAATTATTCCCTTGCCATGCAGATTCTGTCCCATGGTCTCGGCCGCCCCACCCCACAGCAAGCAGATGCGCCTACCATGTATTGGTCAGGTGAGTTTCAGCCCATGATGATACACCCAGATGCGGATGGAACAGACAGTATTGAAACACTTTCTTATGAGCCCGAGCCAGCCTCTTATAAAAGGGCAATCAGGCGTCGTTGAGGACATGCTCATTGGTCGACCAGGAATTATCTGCCCAAGATGATAAATTGCTTGTACACTGGCGACAAGGCGATTTTTCTTTAGGTGTCGGTGGTTTTTTGTACGCAGGTGTCGCAGAAGGTGACGGCCTGTTTGACGCTGAGGAGATAATTGAAAATATCATAGGCCTCGTTGTAATTAGTCAAACCTGCGATATCATTCGATGCACTGGTGGAAGAAATTTTGTTACAGTGTGCCCCCTTATCGAGGTGCTTGCCGAGGATATAGCCGCTGTTAGAAAGGGACGTCGCCCCTATCTTACAGATATTGAAAACACCGATGAAAATGTATTTGCTGATCTGCGTCGTGTTATGTCTGTACACAAAGATGTTATGCAAACATGGAAAAGACAGGATGGATTTAGTAATGATATGACACGCCTTCGCTTTGCGGCGGCTCTCGAACGTAAATTTGGCCAGTTCGCATTCCCCGATGACTTTGATCGTGCAACAAAGCCTTTCCGCGAACGGGTTTGGTCGCGCCATAACAGAAACCCCCAGTCAAAGCCGGGCAAAGTCTACAGATCGCTTGACCAAATCCGGTTTTGTGCGGTACCAGCTTGGGAAGCTGACAATCGTAAAATCAAGGTCGTAGTGATAATGAAGGAAGCGGCCTATCGCGAAGTTGGCCGCAACGATATCCACCAAGAATTGGAGAATATACTCGGCAAAATCCAATGGGCAAGCGGGTATGAGTGGGCAGAACCCAATTTTATACTTGGGACAGCCAAAGACTTTACTGCAGAAGATATCCTATCAAGCCAGCGAGGCGATTTTGATTTCTTGTGTTATTGAACGAAATTTTCATTTCCAACTCTGGACTGTCCCATCCTTACACCGACAATGGGATGATCCTTTAAATTCTTGTTGTAATATAACCCGGCTTTAAGCATGAAATGATCCTGATTCTGACCAAAGTGATCAGGGCGTGCTTCACACCCATCAACTGGGTTATGATACTTGACCGCTCTTACTTGCGCACTTGGCGCACTCGCATGACACTCGGTAAGCTATGAGCAGATCATCGAATCCTGTGGGTTCCCGGCGTCGCGCCAGACGTGACAACAAGCGGGAACGCCCCTCTTGTGTTGCACCTGCTTACGTCAAAAGACAGATACCCTACTATGAATTTCTAGATGAAGAGGGTCTGGTCAAACTGGAACAGCAGGCAGACTGGCTGATTCAGGAAATCGGGCTTGAATTTCGCGGTGACGAGGAAGCACTGCGCATCTGGCGGGCAGCCGGAGCCGATGTCAGCGGCACCCGGGTCAAGCTGCCCAGCGGAGCGGCCAGGGAGTTGTGTCGGACGGCCCCTTCCCAATTCACCCAGCTGGCCCGGAATCCACAAAAAAGTGTCGAAATTGGCGGGACCTCTCAAGTCTTTGCACCGGTTTACGGCCCCCCTTTCGTGAGGGACATCGAAGGCGGTCGACGGTATGGCACGATAAAGGATCACGAGAACATGGTCAAAATCTGTACTCAACTCCCCAGCTTGCATCACATGGGTCTGGTCATCTGTGAACCCTGTGACGTGCCGGTTTCGAAGCGCCATCTGGACATGCTGTATAACCAGATCCGCTATAACGACAAACCGTTTCTGGGCGCCATCATCAACCGGTCCTGTGCACAGGATTCAGTCGACTTGATGCGCGTGCTTTTCGGCCCTGACGTGGTGGACCAACATTGCGTGATCATGGGTAATGTGAATACCAATTCGCCGTTATTGGTTGACAAGGTGGTGACCGAAGCGGCACGGGTATACTGCGCCGCCGGTCAGGGACTTGTTGCCGTGCCCTTCATCCTCGGTGGCGCAATGGGACCGGTGACCACCGCCGCCTCGATTGCCCAGGCGTTGGCCGAAGCGATGATGGTTTGCGCCTTTACCCAACTGGTGCGTCCGGGTGCCCCGTTTATCCTGGGCAACTTCCTGTCGTCAATGAGTCTGAAGAGCGGTGCCCCCACATTCGGCATGCCCGAACCGGTGATGTCCAACCTGATCATCGGTCAGCTTGCCCGAAGACTGAACGTTCCCTTGCGGTGTGGCGGTGCCTTGACCGCATCCAAGTTGCCGGATGCCCAGTCCGCGGCAGAAAGTGCGGACTCGATGCTGTCGACCGTGCTGGGGGGTGCCAATTTTGTGCTGCATGCGGCTGGCTGGCTGGAAGGCGGACTGGTGACCGGGTACGAGAAACTGGTGCAGGATGCAGACCGGCTGGGTGCTTATCAGGTACTGCTTTCGGGACTGCCTGTGGACGAAAACGCATTGGCTCGATCCGCGTATGGGGAAGTGGAACCGTCAGGGCACTTTCTTGGCTGTAGCCACACCCTGTCGAACTATGAGACCGTTTACTATGATGCTAAACTGTCGGACAGTGAAAGCTTTGAACAATGGGAGGACCGGGGCAGCAAGGATTCGGCCAGACGGGCCTATGAAAGATGGAACCGGCTGATCAACGAGTTTGAGGCGCCGGCGTTGGACCCGGCGACCCATGAGGCCGTCAGTGCATTCATTGAAAGAAGGAAAAGGGAATTGCCGGATGCATGGTATTAGTGGGGTGTTCCCTGTGCCCGTGGTTTGTCTTGTGACGGCAAAAGGCGCCGGGGAAGTGGAAGGCGACAATGCTATCAGTCTTTAATTCGGATCAGTTCAGATGAAAACACATGCAAAAGTGGTCATCATCGGGGGCGGTGTCGTTGGATGCTCCATTTTGTTTCATTTGGCCAAGTTCGGCTGGAAGGAGGTGGTGTTGCTGGAGCGAAACGAACTGACCTCCGGTTCCTCGTGGCATGCCGCCGGCCAGATTCATACGATCTCTTCGGATCCCAATATTTCCAGATTGCAGAGCTATACCATCAATCTGTACAAGGAAATCGAGGCCACGTCGGGCCATTCTGTCGGGATGCACAATACCGGCGGGTTTTATCTGGCTTCCAACAACGACTGGTACGATTACCTCAAGCGGGAGCGTTCCAAGGCGCGTTATATGGGGCTGGACCAGGAGTTCATTTCGATCCGTGAGGTCGTTGAGCGCCATCCGCTGGTCGATCCGAAACACTATGTGGCCGCGCTGTGGGATCCGCTCGATGGGGACATTGATCCTTCGGGGGTGACCTATGCCTATGCCAAATCCGCGAAAATACACGGTGCAAGCTATTACACCCATACGCCGGTGCTCGAAACCAACCCACGCCCGGACGGAAGTTGGGATGTGGTGACCGCACAGGGCACCATTAACGCCGAGCAGGTGATCAATGCCGGCGGGTTGTGGGCGCGCGAAGTGGGGCATCTTGCGGGACTGCATCTGCCGCTTCAGCCGATGGAGCACCACTATCTGATCACAGAGGCCATTCCGGAGATCACCGAACGCGGAGCGCGTCGGTTACCGGCGGGCATTGATTATGAGGGGAATATTTATTTCCGCCAGGAGCGAGAGGGCATGCTGCTTGGCACTTACGAGCCACAGGCGACGCCGTGGTCGGTCTCGGGGACGCCGCAGGATTTCGGACACGAGTTGTTGGAGCCGAAGCTGGCGCATATCGAGGACAGGCTGGCTCTCGGGTTCAAGCGGATTCCTGCTTTGGAGCGTGCCGGGATCAAGTCGATTATCAACGGGCCGTTTACCTTTGGCCCGGATGGGAATCCATTGATCGGACCGGTCCCGGGGATGAAAAATTATTGGGTCGCCGTGGGGGTCATGGCCGGGTTTTGCCAGGCGGGCGGTGTCGGATTGTGCCTGGCCGAATGGATGATTGACGGGGAGCCGTCGATCGATGTCTGGGCAATGGATGTGGCAAGATTCGGTGATTTTGCGACGCCGCATTACGGGACCGTGAAATCGGCTGAAAACTATGAGCGCCGATTTATTCTGACCTTCCCCAATGAAACATTGCCCAAAGGACGGCGACAGAGAACCACCGCCATTTATGACCGGCTGGTCGCCAAGGGTGCCGTGATGGATGCCGCTTTTGGGTTGGAGCATGCCTTGTGGTTTGCCGATGGACCGGCCGATGCCTACGAAGAGCCCACTTTCAGGCGTTCGCGGGCGCATCATTACGTCGCAAGGGAGATTGAGGCGGTCAGGAAAGCGGTCGGGGCGGTGGAAATTGCCAACTTTGCAAAGCATGAGTTTACCGGTCCGGGGGCGAGACATTTTCTGGATTATGTCCTGGCGGGGCGGATTCCAGGGCCAGGGCGAATGGCACTGACCCCGATGCTGACCGGCAAGGGAAAGTTGTATGGCGACCTCACGGTGGCCTGTCTGTCTGATCAGCGATTCCTGTTGATCGGGTCCGGGGCGGCACAGGAAATGCATCGACGCTGGTTTGAACAGGTTTTGCCGGAAAGCGGGGTGTGTTACCGCAATGTGTCCGGTCTCTATCACGGGATTGCGATTGCAGGGCCCAACGCCAGACAATTGCTGCAGCACATCAGCCGTGATGATGTGTCGGCCGAAGCGCTGGCATTCCGCGATGTGCGACAGACGTTCGTCGGCGGGGTGCCGGCCCTCCTCGCGAGGCTCTCGTTTTCCGGGGAACTGGGTTACGAGATTTATGTAACCCCGGAATATCAGTTGAAACTGTTCGAGGAAATTGAGTCGGCGGGCGAAAATCTCGGACTCAGGTGGTATGGCGCCCGTGCATTGATGAGCATGCGACTGGAGAAAGGATGGGGTGCCTGGGGGCTGGATTATCGACCGGACTTTACCCCGAGTGAATCCCGACTGGATGGTTTTATCTGCTGGGAAAAGGAGTTTATCGGCAAACAGGCGGCGTTGGAGGCCAAGGCGACCGGTCCCGCGAGGCAATTGATCAGTTTGGCGATTGATACCCGGGAGATCGATGTTTCCGGTGATGAGGCGATATTGAAAGCGGGACGCTGCGTCGGCTATGTGACGTCCGGGGGCTATGCGCATCATGTCGGGCAGTCATTGGCACTGAGCTATGTCTCCACTGACCTCGCGGTTGCGGAAACGGCGTTGGAAATAGAGATAAACGGTGACATGTTTGCTGCGAGGGTGTTGGGCGGACCGCTTTATGACCCCTCAGGCGGTCGGGTCCGAAGCTGAGGCGCCCGCCGTGGATGTGAGGGCCGTGGATGTACGGGGCCTGCGCCCGATGGAGGGGTGAACCTTTTTTTGATCGAATACTCTAACAGGTCACTATTATATGAGGACCGCATCATGCGTCATTTCCTGAAAATATTGTCCCTCATCGTGGGTCTGCAGGGGGGGCTGGCCCTCGCGGATCAGAAAGACCCTGAACTTGACCGGCTGTTTGCCCAACTGCATGTGATCGACAATCGCTATGAAGCGGCCGTCATCACCAATCGCATCTGGAGCCTCTGGCGAGAGTACGACAGTGATGAGATTATCCGGTTGATGAAACTGGGGGTACGCCGTCTCGAGCAGTCAAGGTTCGATGAGGCGATTGCGTATTTTACCGAAATCGTCCAACGGGCCCCCGATTTCGCGGAAGGCTGGAATATCCGGGCGACCGCCTATTACATGATGGGGGAATATGCGCTTTCGACCCAAGACGTGATGCAGACACTGGCCCTGGAGCCGCGACACTTTGGCGCATTGTCCGGCCAGGGATTGATTTATCTGCAACTGAACAATCATGCAGCCGCGTTGAAGTATATGGAAAAGGCCCTTGAGTATAATCCGCACATGGCGAATGTCCGCAAAAACATCGAATTTGTTAAGCGACAGCTACAAAAGGAACTGATCTAGGGCTGACCCCTCAGGGGGCGGTCTTGTGGACCGCTTCGGCCACGACGCACAGGATCTCGAACATCATGGTCGCACCGACCAGTGCCGTATTGCCGCTCGGATCGAAGGGAGGGGCGACTTCGACTACATCCCCGCCGACCAGGTTCAGTCCGCTTAATCCCCGGATCATCATTTGTGCCTCAAGGGTGCTGTAACCCCCTATCTCGGGGGTGCCGGTGCCTGGGGCAAAGACCGGATCGAGCGCATCGACATCAAAGCTGATATAAGTCGGTGCCTCCCCCACGATCCTTCGGGCTTCCTCAATGACCGCCTTGTAGCCCATTTCAAAATATTCTTCGATATAAATGACACGCATCCCCGAGTCGTGACTGAATTTCCACACATCCGGATCATTCAAAGAACCCCGTATGCCGATTTGTATGGTCCGCTTGGGGTCCAGCAGACCTTCTTCAACGGCACGACTGAACGGGGCACCATGGTGGAATCGGGATCCCAGGTAATCGTCGCCGGTATCACAGTGTGCGTCAAAGTGGACCATGGCGACCGGTCCGTTCCTGGCCAGGGCACGGAAGATCGGCAGTGTAATGGAGTGATCGCCACCGGCGGAGATCGGGACAATGCCGGCCTCGACCACACGGTGATAATAGTGCTCGATTTCCCGATGACTCCCTTCCAGGGTAAAGGGCTTTTGCACCCAGGCGTCGCCGAGGTCAGCCACCCGGCAGATGTCATGAGGCGACACGCCGGTGGCCTGATTCATTTTTCGGATCAGACTTGACTGGTTTCTGATTTCCCGGGGGCCATGGCGGGCACCCGGTCGATTGGTCACGCCCCCGTCAAACGGGACCCCAATCAAACCGATGTCGACCTCGGTGAAGTCTTCCCGGTAGGGTGCGCGCATGAAAGTCGGCAGTCCGGTATACCGTGGACGCACGATGGGATCTTGAAATTCCGGATAGTCACTCATTGGCCAGTTTTCCGTTATGGTGGGGCATTGAAAAGCACGACTGACGAAATTGTAAACGAGTTTCACAAAAAATAAACCCGCTATCGGGGCGCGCCCCCGATGCGCCCTGGACCATTCCAAGCAGGGTCAGCCGATACTCCTGTCGGTTCGATTGATCGTGACGGCCATCCGGCGTGTCTATTCCGTCATCGCCAGCATGGCATGCAGCAGTACATTGCATCCGGCTTCAAGGTCATCCGGTTCGGCGCTTTCCTGTTCATTATGACTGAGTCCATCTTCACAGGGAACGAAGATCATCGCGGTCGGAACGATACGACAGACCTGGCAGGCGTCATGGCCCGCGCCTGAAATGATGTCCTGATGACGATAGTTCAACTGACCGGCGGCGTTGCGTACGGCGCTGATGCACTTCGGGTCGAATTCGACCGGTGGATTGTGCCAGATTTCGTCAAGCGCAAGATCAACCTGATGTCGTTCACTGATTGCGCTGCCTCGATCATACAGTGCCGTGGCCATCTCCAGCAAAGCCGCATCATCGGGATTGCGGATGTCGATCGTGAAAGTCACTTCGCCGGGAATGGTGTTGCGGGAATTGGGTAACACGGTCAGTTCGCCGACGGTTCCGACGCCATGCGGTGCAAACTGATGGGCGATTTGCTGCACCGACTGGATGAATTCGGCGGCCGCCACCAGCGCGTCGCGTCTTCCGGGCATCGGGGTCGAGCCGGCATGCGAGTCTTGTCCCTTGACCGAAACGTCAAACCAACGCTGCCCCTGTCCGCCAACGACCACGCCAATCTGATGATGGGTCTCTTCCAAAATGGGCCCTTGTTCGATATGTGCCTCAAACAAGGCACCGAGCGGATGATCACCGCATGGTTGCTCACCGAGATAGCCGATTCGCTTGAGTTCATCGAACAGTATTTTCCCTTCGCTGTCCCTGCGGGAATAGGCAAACTCCTTTTCGAACAACCCGGCAAAGACCCCCGAGGCCAGCATGGCCGGCGCGAAGCGGGCGCCTTCCTCATTGGTCCACATGACGATCTCGATCGGGGCAGTGGTCTTGATCTGGTGGTCATTCAACGTGCGGACCACCTCCAGGGCGGCCAGGACCCCATAAATGCCATCAAACTTGCCGCCATGGGGCTGCGTGTCCAGATGGCTGCCGGCCGCAATCGGGGGCCGCGTCGGGTCTTGCCCCGCCCGGGTGGCAAAGATATTTCCGAGATCATCGATCACGACCGAGCAGCCGGCTTCCTTGCACCATTGGATAAAGAGATCACGGCCCTGCCGGTCGTCGTCGGTCAGTGCCAGGCGGCAGGACCCTCCGTGCTGGCCGGGCCCGATTTCAGCCATTGCCATGATGCTGTCCCACAGTCGTTGACCGTTCACCCTTGTCGAACTGGTGGCTGTAGCCATGTTATTGATCCTCTGCCGGTGTCATGAAACCCATGGTGCTGCCCAAATCAGTCTGCTCGGTTGTCCGCCACACCCGGTTTTCAACCACCAGGATGCCGGTCATCACCGTGACACCGGGTCACGTCTGAGTGCCTGGCAAAGACAATGCACACCACCGCCGCCAAGCGTGAACATCGACATGTCCGGTGCGTACACCGTATAGCCGAGTGCCCGCAATTTGTCATTCAGGTTGATACTGCCTGACATCGACAGCACACGCTTGTTGCCCAGCGCGACCAGATTGACACCGAGATCCTTGGCCTCGCTGAATCCGACATCCACCAGGTCAAATCCCTTTTTCCTGAGCCAGTCAATGACCCAGCCTTCAAGGGCATCGATACAGGTGACCACCCGTTTCTCGTCCAGCGGGACGACCAGCCCGTCCATGTGGACGAACAAGGCCGGGATGGGGGCGACCTCGGCCTCCCAGCCCTCTTGGCGAACGAATTCGGCGACCTGTTCCGCGCCTTCTTGTTCAGAGCGCTCTCCGCCATACCCGATCAGAACGGCTCCCGGTTCCAGGATGACAAAGTCACCCCCCTCAAAATGGCCGGCCGTGGCATACTGCCAGATCGGAATATCACACGACTGATAAAACCGGATGACAGACACGTAATCCGCTCTTCTGCACTTGAGCTGCATATGGCAGATTAACGCGCCCCACGGGGTCATCGCGCTGGAGTCACGGGCAAAGAAGTTGCGATGCAAAACCGGATCGGAATCCAGATAATGGCAGGTGACGCCGGCTTCTTCATAGATGCGGACCATCTCCCGATGCTGGCGCTGGGCCAGATCAAAATCGAACTTGGCGCCCGTCTTGTGACTGTTTTTCTGTGTTCGCCGGGTGAGTGGGCCCGCATCGATCCAGCGGTAATAGTCTGGCTTGCCCAACAGCACATCCCGAAGAACGGCATAATCGTTATTGATCCCCCAGTATCCGGGATCACGGTTTTTCGCTGACATGGTGGGTACTCTCCCCTCAGTGGACTCTGCTACGGCGTGAAGTTTGCCATACCCGGATTATTTCGTAAAATACTAATTGTTTAAACTATATTTCAGTAATCATAAAGTAAATCAATGCGGTGATGAAGCACCTGTCCGGCCCATTAAGCGATACCGACATCAAACGGCTGCATATTTTCATGACCGTTGTCGATTGTGGCGGTTTTAGTGCGGCGCAGGTCAAGTTGGGATTAAGTGCCGCGAGTATCAGCGTTCACATGGCCGGGATTGAAGCGAAATTCGGCGTCACGCTGTGCAAAAGAGGCCGAGCCGGATTTTTCCTCACCGAAGAGGGCGAAAAGATCTATCAGGCGGGCAAGACACTGCGGCTGGCCCATGAGAATTTCAATTCCACCGTCGGCATCGTCAAGGGACTCGTTGTCGGAGACCTGCACATCGGGGTCATTGACAATGCCGTCTTTGATCCGGATCTCGAAATTCCGGCGCTGGTGCGGCGCTTTAACCGGATAGCGCCCGAGGTTCGGGTGTCCTTGTACACGATGTCGCCGACGGAATTGGAGCGTTCCCTGCTCGAACAGCGGTTGCACCTGGCGGTCGGGGTGTTTTATACGCAATTGCCGGGCCTGCAGTATTATCCGTTGTGTACTGAAAGGCTAACGCTCTACTGCGGCGAAGGCCATGCCCTGTTCCATTGTCAGCAAAACCGGATCAGTCAGCGGGACATCGCGGCCGCCCAGTATATAGAGCGTACCTATGGGGAGACCTCGAGTCGGTTGAACCATCCCATTGAGCTGAATGCCACCGCCTACACCTCCAGTTTGGAGGCGACATTGATGTTGATTCTGTCCGGCGACTATATCGGATTTTTGCCTGAATATTATGCAAAGCAGTGGCAGGCGCAAAAAAGAATCAGGGCGATCTGGCGTCACCGGATCTTTATAGAAAGTGACGTCTCGGTCGTGGTGCACAAGCACCCCATCAATGCGACAATGACGAATACCTTGTTAAAGTTGGTCTTGGATGAGGGTGATTGAGCGGGTATGCGGGGAGGCCGGGTCGGCTGCGGACATCCAAGGCGCACGGAGCCATGACGTCGATGCGCGCGACACGCTGTCTTGTGCTGTGTGCGGTTGTTGACCCGTCATTCATGATCGGGTGCCTTTTCGTTTGGCTGGAAACGACCCCCTAATTGCGCTGTTTGCTTGCAATAGTGCAGCAACTGCAATTACACTAGCGTGACACGGGCAGGTTACGGTTTCACGAATCCGGCAATCAACACTCAAAAACATTGAATCGGAGCGAACGACAGGAGTCGGATGGCCACCGCCGCATCAGGCTGTATCCATCACGTATTATCGCTTCTGCATTGACCGGTTGAAGCGGACTGATAATGGTGCTTTGTGTCTAGTTGAAAATCATTATTTATAATTAAATTGTACATAAAATCTTGAGGAGTGTTACATGAAAAGAGTAACTCAAAAACTGGCGGTGCCACTCGTTTCCGGCATGCTGGGTTTCGGTGCTGCTGCCCAAGCTGCCGATATTGTCATTGGGGTGCCGAACTGGCCTTCGGTTGCGCAGACGGCGGATATTCTGAAAGTGGTCATCGAAGATAACTTCGGGCTGGAGGTGGAATTACAGTCCGGGACCAATCCGGTTGTATTTGAAGCGATGGATTCCGGCAGCATGCACGTGCATCCGGAGGTATGGCTGCCCAATCAGAGCAATCTGCACAATACCTTCGTCACAGAAAAAGGGACGGTGGTCATGAGTCCTAACGGGGTCCCGGCCTTTCAAGGGATGTGTGTCACCAAAGCAACCGCAGAACGCACCGGTATCAAGGCGCTGATTGATTTGTCGGACCCGGATATGGCGAAAAATTTCGACTCGGATGGTGACGGAATGGGCGAAGTCTGGATCGGGGCCTCCGGGTGGGCTTCCACCAATGTGGAAAAGGTTCGGGCGAAGAGTTATGGATTCGATGAGACGATGACGCTTAAGGAAATGGACGAAACGCTCGCCATGGCCGAGGTGGATAATGCGGTCGCTAAAGACGAGAACATCGTGTTTTTCTGCTACACCCCGAATCATGTGTTTGCCTTGCATGATCTGGTGATTCTGGATGAGCCGGCTTTCGATGCCGCCCAGTGGAATATGATTCAGCCTACCGATGACCCGGACTGGCTGGAAAAATCCAGTACACCGGTTGCCTGGGACCTGGCCTATCTGCATGTGCACTATGCCGCTTCATTGCAAGACAGTCACCCTGATGTCGCTGCCATGTTGTCCAAGGTCGACCTCACCACCGACCTGGTTTCCGGTATGACGTATGCGGTAGTTGTCGACAAGGTCGACAAGGCTGAATATGCCAAACAGTGGGTCGCGGAGAATGCCGATCTGGTCAATACCTGGTTGCAGTAGCACCATCACATATGCGTCTGGTTGACGCCAAGGGCAGTCAGAACGAGCGGTAGGATTACCGCTCGTTCCTGTCTTTGTGAACTGATCATTATATTGGGGAGGTTACGGGTGTGAGCGAGCAAGTTATTCGGCTTGACGGGGTCTGGAAAATTTTTGGTGATCGTGCCAGCGAAGCCATGCAAGGTATCCAAGAGCAGAATTTCACCAAGCCTCAGGTGCTGGAAAAATATGGCTGTGTCGTTGGTATTGCGGATTGTTCTTTTGAAGTCTCGCGCGGAGAGATTTTCTGCGTGATGGGCTTGTCCGGATCCGGTAAATCGACCATGGTGCGGCATCTTAATCGTCTGATTGAACCCACTGCGGGCAGTATCCATGTGTTGGGTCGCGATGTGATGGCACTGGGCGAAAAGGACCTGCGGGAGCTTCGGGCGGCGCATATCGGGATGGTGTTCCAGCATATGGCGCTGTTTCCACATCGAACCGTTCGCGACAATGTCGCCTTTCCGTTGCAGATTCAAGGCGAAGCCAAATCGAAACGATGGGAGGTGTCACAGACCTGTTTGAGCCGGGTCAACCTGGACGGGTATGAGGATCGTTATCCCAGTGAATTGTCCGGCGGAATGCAGCAACGGGTCGGATTGGCCCGGGCGCTGGCCTCCAATCCGGAAGTCCTGTTGATGGATGAGCCGTTTTCGGCATTGGATCCGCTGATCCGGCGTCAGCTTCAAGAGCAGTTTATGGCACTGTCTGCCGATCTGGACAAGACGACAGTGTTCATCACCCACGATCTGGACGAGGCCATACGGATCGGAAATCGGATCGCGATCATGAAAGACGGCATGATCGTGCAGATTGGTACGCCGGAGGAGATCGTGACCAACCCGATTGATGAATATGTCAGGGATTTTGTCGAAGGGATTTCCACGCTGAAGCTGATATTCGCGCATACGGTGATGGAGCGTATCGGGGAATATCAATTGCAGCCGGGCGATGACCTGTCGGCCGCCCCCCGAGTGCCGCATGACACAGACCTCAGCGGATTGATTGATATATCCACGACCACGACGCAGCCGATTGTGATTACGGATGACGGGAAGGATGTGGGGGTTGTGAACAAAACCACCTTACTGAAAGGTATTAAAGGAGGTGACAACTGATGCAAGAAACCGGTTTTTCAGCGGAACCTAACAAGTTAGGGGCCTCGGTCGGCGATTTTGTCGTCGAAAATACGGCTTATTACACGCGGGAATTCGACAAAATCCAATCGGCAACGGAATTTCCGTGGTCGTGGAACAAGATGGCGGCGATTGCCGGTCCATTTTGGGGTGCGGCCCGGGGTATTTGGGGTTATTTCTGGACGTTCATGGTCCTCGAGATTCTTGCATTTGTTCAGATCGGCAAGGGGTTGTGGGGTGAACTTGGGGCGGAGTTGCTGGCGCGGGCTGAACGGTTAATCGCGAAACAGGCGGAGTTCATGCAACAACTGGAAACGGCGAAACTGGCCGGTGATACGGCCGCCGTGGAAAGCCTGACGACACGGGCAGACAATCTGGGGAAAGTGGTTGGCCGGTTGACCGAGGAGGCGACGGCCGCGGCGGCGGATGCCACCTTTTTCTTGGTGATTGGCATCGCATTGCTGATTGTCTTGCGGGTCGCCCAGGGGTTTTATGCCAACATGCGTTATGAGAAGCAATACCTTGAGTGGCGGGCGAACCCGGACGTGCCGTCCGGTTTTGACTGGAAATGGGCCGGTTTTGGCGGCCTGCTCTGGCTGGCGATTGTGCCGCTGACGATTTATCGGTTCACCGTCGGCAAGATTGCTGAAAGCCTGGAGCCTTGGGTGTTGGGTTTTCCCATCGAGAAAAAACAGTATTTTTCGCCCCTTGCCAAGTGGATGGAAAAAGGCTTTGACTGGTTATCCAACAATTTCGGTGATGCCTTCGATTCGGTGGTGATCGCCATCCGATCCATCCTTGATGGGTTGGAAACGGTGTTTGTTGATACGCCCTGGCCGGTGGTCATCACGGTCATTGTGGTGACGGCATGGCGCCTTGCCGGACCGCGGGTCGCGATTTTTACCATCGCCTCGTTGGCTTATCTTGGGATCGTCGGGCTCTGGGAGACCAGTATGATTACCGTGGCGTTATTGGGTGCGGCCGCCTTTTTATGTATCGTTCTGGGTATCCCGTTGGGGATCTGGTTCGGCAAAAGCCAGCGTGCCTACAATGCGGCACTGCCGGTACTCGACTTCATGCAGACGATGCCCGCTTTTGTGTACCTGATTCCGATTATTGCGTTTTTCGGAACCGGAAAACCGCCCGGGGTATTGGCGACGATCATTTTCGGTATGCCGCCGGTGATCCGGTTGACTGCGCTGGGGATGCGGGGCGTCCCTGAAAATACCAAGGAAGCGGCCATTGCATTCGGCGCCACCAAGATGACGCTATTGAAAGATGTCGAAATCCCGCTGGCCATGCCCTCGATCATGACCGGCATCAACCAGACCATATTGATGTGTCTGTCCATGGTGGTCATTGCATCGCTGATCGGTGCAGAAGGCCTGGGTAAGGATGTCCTTGAAGCGCTGCAGTATGCGGCTAAGGGACAGGGGATGCTGGCCGGTTTGGCGATCCTGGTCTGTGCGATGGTCATCGACCGTATCATCCAGGGACATTACCGCCGTTCGACATCAAGGCATTAGCGCGCCAAGTCCGTCTTTTTCAAACGACAAGCGCGCAGGACGTTTTAAGTCGGAGCCTCCTTGGGACCGTGCCGTGTTGGTCGGTGACCGCAGTGAAAAGCAGGCCGGTGGCGATGGATTGGGTTGCACGGCGAGTGCGTTGCCGTCATCGGCTGATGATGTCCGTTGCCATCGCGTCGTTGTTAGCGCCAGCACCGGTTGGATATCGCCATGGTTGCCCTACGGGGATCTGAAGGTACTGGATTTCCGGTGTTTGGTCAGCCGGTTACGGCGACATGGCCTGACGGGAGCGACCACCGTGGCGCCGCCGGTATCGACCTTGCTCAACACACAGACGCACTGCACACCTTGACGAAGCCGGAATGGAGGGTATAACCGACGCATGGCACACAATCCCACGTCAAAAAATATAGTCTGGCATCAACCGTCAGTCAGTCGCATTGATCGAGAAAAACAAAACCGGCACAAAAGCGTGATTGTCTGGTTCACCGGCCTGTCGGGCAGCGGCAAGTCGACCTTGGCGCATGCGGTGGAAAGAGAACTGCATCGTCGGGCCTGTCGGACATTTGTGTTGGATGGAGACAACGTGAGACATGGTCTGTGTGGCGATCTGGGGTTTTCCGAAGCGGACCGCATGGAGAATATCCGCCGGATCGGACAGATGGCAAAGTTGTTTATCGAATCCGGTGTCATCGTGTTGACTGCCTTTATTTCGCCTTTCAGGGTCGACCGCCAACGGGTGCGCAGGATGCTTGACAAGCGCCAGGATTTTGTCGAAATCTATTGCCAGTGTCCGCTTGAAATTTGCGAACAAAGGGACGTCAAAGGTCTGTATCAGCGTGCCAGAAAAGGCGAAATACCCGATTTTACGGGCATATCGTCACCTTATGAGGAGCCGGTAAATGCCGATCTGATTCTTGAAACCGGTCCGTTGACGCTTCAGGAGTGTGTTGATCGCATTATCTTGTTACTGGAATCCCGGCAGATTATTCAGCCTCATCCCTAGCGCGCAATGTGCGGTCCGATGACTGAAAGCCTTTTTCGAAAGACGGAATTTTGATGTGATTGACTATTTTTTGTCTATCAGGCGTCGCCACAAGCAATGGCTGATGCTGATTGGCGATAGTGTACTGGTGATGATTGCCTTGTGGGCGGCGTATTCGTTGCGATACGGCCGTTTATATGAGATTCAGGGCAATGAAGTCTGGTTGTGGCTGCTGGCCCCGATCATTGCGGTCCCCACTTTTCTCCACTTCGGGCTTTATCAGACGATGATTCGCTACATCGGCTTCGCCTCGTTGTGGAAAGTGTTTCAGGCGATCAGTCTGTATGCCTTGGGCTGGGGCGTCAGCGTGTACCTCTCGGGGACTGGGACGGTTCCCCGTTCCGTCATCGTGATCAACTGGCTCAGTTGCCTGTTGCTGATCGGCGGGGCAAGAATGATGGCACGCTGGCTGCTGACGACCGGTGCCCCCGGTCTGCCGGGGGCACCATCCGAAGCCACCCAAAACGGGTTGATTTACGGTGCCGGCGAAGCGGGCATGCAGTTGGCCATGGCAACCTCCTTCAATCAGGAAATGCGGCCGGTTGCGTTTCTTGATGACCAGACTTCGCTGATCGGACAGCGGGTCAATGGACTTCGGGTGTATCCGCCATCGGAAATAAAACGGTTGATTGACGAGTTTGATGTCAAGGAAATTCTGTTGGCCATTCCGTCAGTGACGCAGCAAAGACGCCATGAAATCCTGTCTGCCCTGGAACCGTATCCGGTGGTGGTCAAGACGTTGCCCGATATCTCCGAGCTTGAGGAATGCAAGGTGAATCTGGATGATGTGCGGGAAATCCGCATCACCGATTTGCTGGAACGCGATGCCGTGGCGCCGATTGAGGCACTGCTGCATGCCAATATCAGCGGCAAATCGGTGATGGTCACCGGGGCGGGCGGCTCGATCGGCGCTGAATTGGCCCGGCAAATCAGTCAGCTGGGCCCCAGTCAACTGATCCTGCTTGACCACAGTGAATTCAATCTCTATCAACTGGACAGGACGTTGGATCATCAGGGTTGTCGGGCGCAGATTTGTCTGGGTTCGGTGCTGGACATGAATTATGTCTCGCACCTTCTGCGCAAGTACCGTGTGCAGACAATCTATCATGCCGCAGCCTATAAACATGTGCCGATCGTTGAGAAGAACGCCATCATGGGGGCGATCAATAATGTGATCGGGGCCAAGCATTGTGCGCGAGCTGCCGTTGAGTGCGGGGTGGAAACGTTTGTACTGATTTCGACCGACAAGGCGGTCAGACCGGTCAATATCATGGGGGCCACCAAGCGACTTTCCGAGTTGTACCTGCGGAAGTTAAGTCAAAAAGAGGGCATGGCGACCCGGTTTACGATGGTTCGCTTTGGCAACGTACTCGACTCATCCGGGTCCGTGGTGCCGCTGTTTAGAGAACAGATTCAAAAAGGCGGTCCGGTGACCGTGACCCATCCGGACATTATCCGCTATTTCATGACGATCAAGGAGGCCACCCAGCTGGTCTTGCAGGCCGGGGCAATGGGCGAAGGGGGCGAGGTGTTTGTCCTTGACATGGGAGAGCCGGTCTCCATCGATGACCTCGCGAAAAAAATGATTCGACTCAGCGGTCTGGATATTCGAAGCGAGGCCAATCCGCAAGGCGACATTGAGGTCGAATATCTGGGTCTGCGTGAAGGAGAAAAGCTGTTTGAAGAGCTATTGGTCTCCGAAGCATCGGTACCGACCTCTCATCCCAGGATACTCAAAGAATGCGAAGGAACCGTCAATCTTGACCAACTGGAGCCGTACCTGAACACCCTGCAAGAACGGATTGCGGTCAATGATGAAGACCAGATTCGTTCCCTTCTTTTTGAGATTGTAGAGACTTATAATCCGGTGTCATAAAGTCGATCGTCCTTTCCATTTCATTATTGGCAGCGCTTCCATTGACTGAAGAACCCCCGTTTATCCTGCCATCAACCCGGATAGTGGGATAGTGGCCATTTCCGATCTTTACTTCCATCTCTTTTTCGGTCTGTTGCTGGCCGTGGTGGCGACAGCCATTACCTGGGGGATGTTGAAATTCGGGCGCATACTGGATCACCCCAATCATCGGTCATCGCATCACACGGCGAGACCCAAGTGTGGGGGGATTTCCATTGTGGTCACTTTTTTGATCGGTATGGCAGCTATTGTCGGGTGTGCTGAAAGAGATCTCATTCAACAAAATTACATGATCGGATTTGTTTTTTCGGCCGTGTTGATTGCGGTGATTTCGTTCCTCGATGACCTGCATGAAAAGTCAGCCGTTTTCAAGCTGCTGACCCATGTGTTTGCGGTCCTGGTCGTGCTTTACAGTGGTATTGTCATTGATTCCATTTCCTTGCCATGGGCGGAACAAATGCCCCTTGGCTGGATCGGTTACGTGGTGTCCTTTTTCTGGATACTGGGGCTGACCAATGCCTATAACTTCATGGATGGCATTGATGGGTTGGTGGCGAGTACGGCGCTGATCGCCGGGCTTTTCTTTATGGTGATCAGTTACTATGAAGGCAGCTCTTTCGTGTACATCACCGGATATACCATCGTGGCCGGTTCAGTCGGCTTTCTGATCTACAATGTGCCGCCGGCCAAGATATTCATGGGCGATGTGGGCAGCGCATTTTTGGGATTCGTGTTTGCCACACTGGCCATCATTGCGGCACGCTATGATGCGTCCCACACCTCGTTCCTGGTCATGCCGATGCTGCTGTTCCACTTCATCTTCGATACCCTGTTTACCTTTTGCAGGCGACTGGTCAATCGTGAGCAGGCGCTCAAAGCCCATCGTACGCACTTGTATCAATTGCTGGTTCAAAGTGGCTATACCCATCTGGAGGTTACGTTACTGCTGAGCTGCATGGCCTTTTTGCAGGGGCTGGGCGCACTGTGGATGGTCAATATTCCGGGTAATGAACGCTTGTTTGTCTTTATTCCCTTTTTGATTATTCAGATCATTTATGCGGTGCTCACCCTGAAGCGGGCCAGAAAAGCCGGGGTGGTCTATCAGTGATTGCCCATAAAATAGGTAAGATAATCCATTTGGGCAGAACATCGGCGATACCGGTTATGGATTCTCCACCGTCACTATGCCATCACAGATCGTTTTCCATGGCGAATCACTCAATGCATGCAGAACAGGTGATAATCGATGATGGGCAGACGAGTGATATTTCAAGCGAAAGATGCCATCTGTAGGGAGCAAATGATCTGTCCGAATAGTGCTTGCCCTGTTTCCAGTTGCGGATTGTCTTGTGCGACACGTCGATACGCCGTGCCAACTCGGCCTGGCTGAGGTCGACGTTGGCAGACCCGCCGCGTCTATCGCGCCATAGCCTGCAACGCTGCCGCCTCGTCTTCCTGTGCCTGCAATGCGATCTCTGTTTCCGTGGTTGCATCCACCCCGACAGGATTGATCCGCCCTTGAGGGAAAGTGGACGGATTATCGGAATCAATCGTGACGCGCGTTGTACTCATGATCTGTAATCTCCTTGGGGTTGGCCTTGAGGGCCGAGAGGATGCGAATCACAGTGATCCGTATCGTATAGATGACAAACCCGTTCTGCATGCTCAGGAACGGGAACAGCTTCGCCTTACCTTCCTCATTTATGCAATATTTGGATCAGCCCTCTCTGGTTGAGTGGGTCGGTTGATTCTATGTCATGTGCTTGTCGCGCTCGAGATAGCCCCGAAGCGCATCACTGACGACAGTGTTGAGGTTGACCCCCCGGCGTTTGGCATAGAGCACCGCGCGGCGATGCAGGTCGCGGCCGGGGCGTACATTGAAGCTGCCCTTCAGCGGCACATCGGGTGTACGGTCTTCGGCCTTGCAAAGCGCAAGATAATCGTCCACAGCCTCCTGAAACGCAGCCTTGAGACGCTTGGCATCTTCGCCCTCATAGCTCACCAAGTCGCGGATGAATTCAAGCCGCCCATGCAGCACCTCGTCATCGTCGCTGTACTCGACCGAACCGAGATAACCCTTGTATTCCAGCATCGTACTCATATCAAACCCTCTTCGGTAAGCACCCGCAACACGTCCTTGATGACGTACATCTTGACAATGTTGCCGGGATGCGGCTTGTGCAACGCAATGGTGGGGGCGGTGGCATGAAGAAAACGTCGTCGGGACCCTCCTGTCTTACCAGCCACTGCCTCGCTGTAACCTGCCCCTTTCAGCAGCTTGACCAGTTCGTCCCAAGTGAAGTCCTTCGGTTTGTCCCTGAGCCGGGAAATCAGTTTGTCGCGCCGACTCATATCACCTTCACCACGCTCGGTTTGTCTACCAGAAGTATTATAGGTATCATTACACTAAATTGCAACCACATTCAGTCGCGATGTAGAGAGCAAATGATCTATCCATATAGGTTATGTGACCAGCGGCTGTCGCAGGTTTCCCATCGCCGGGCACCTTTGTCATGATGTCAAGGCGAGGGTCAAGGGGCTGCACTAGGGTGATGACTGTCTGGCGATCCATCACGGACCAAGAGAACGGGCCCGATAGGAGTACGGAGGATCCGTTGAGGGTCGACGGTGCAAAGGCCACCGCCTTAAGAGGGTTAACCCTCTTAA
>LXNI01001336.1_pt1 | contig 21964 bp, 17 predicted proteins | sample 809091 | NCBI WGS metagenome assembly LXNI01 (sample SAMN04870527, study PRJNA318959) | sponge metagenome | biome: 01000161; feature: marine sponge reef; material: water | host: Sarcotragus foetidus | place: Greece: Milos, Mediterranean Sea | collected 2013-05-29 | depth 5-7 m | reverse complement strand
GGGATCACCGGGGGCCGGCGCAGGCGCCGGGTCGGCGGGTGGCGCAGCCGGGAGAGCGCTGGTCCGTGACGGTTCGCTGTCGGAGCAGGCTGCCGCCATGACCGCCGCGACGGCGAGGGCGACGACGAGAAACAGGGCCTTACGAGAGGACACGGACGGGCGGGCGAGGTTGATCGCGCTGTTCTCGTTCACGACGGCAGCGACTCTAGCGCTGCAGCGGGCAGGTCAACGGCCCGGCGGCTACGGCTGGATCCAGATCGCCTCGACGGCGGCGACGCGGGGCCCGTCGGGTGACAGGAAGTCGAAGATGGCGCTGACCTGTGCCCGGGGCGACGCCGGTTGCTCGTCGCCGTCGTCGGTCTCCTCGGCAGGGGTGGGGAGCGCGGGGGGCAGATCGGACCCGTCGACCGTACCGGCCTGCGTCGTTGTCGTCGTCGTGGTCGTGGTGGGGATCGGCGGGGGCAGGACCGAACTCTCGATCACCGAACGGTAGATCGAGACGTACGCCAGCGAGGCGAAGTCGCCGTGCGGTTCGCCGAGCGGTCCCGGCGTGTTCACCGTGACGGTGGCGCCGTCGCCGCTGCCGTCGATCCACAGCAGGTCGGCCGGCGAGGAGGTCGCAGAACCGTCGCGTGGCGACGGCGTGTCCACCGGTGTGGACCACCAGTCGCTGCTGACCGCCGCGCCGGCGGTCGACACGACGGCGACGTCGCCGTCGTCGGCTCCCCATCGCAGCACGAGGCCCGCCGGCAGGAGGGCGGACGATTCGAGCCCGGGTCCGGTCGTGAGCCGGCGCGCCAGGTTCTCCATCGCAGCACGCGTCGTGCTGTCGATCGCGAGCGGTTGCGCCACGATCGTCTCGGCCGAGACCCAGCCCACCTCGCCGTCGGTGGTCACGACCTCGGCCCAGGCGCCGCTGCCGGAGCGGCCGTCGGTGAGGCGGGAGCCGTCTTCCAGGACGCCCAACTCCTCGGCGCCGTCGTCGGGCTCGGCGCGGATCACCGCGCTCGCGTCGCCGATCGTGTGGGCGGTCAACTCGCTTGTCCGGCCGGCGTAGCCCGCGCCGTCCCGGATGTGGATCCGGCAGGGGCTGCCGGTGAGGGTGCCGAAGGCGGCGCAGTCGCCGTCGAGGCGGTACTCGGCGATGTCGAAGTCGCTGAACCAGAACACGGTGGCGTTGAGTTGCGCGAGGAACTGCTCAGCCGTGATGTCGTCGTCGCGGCCGAACGCATCGGCGAGGCCGGCGGGGAGATCGATCGTCAACCACCGGTTGCTCGTCATGGTCGTCACCGTCGTGGCCGTGTTGCCGCCGAGCCCCCGGAACCCGGCGGTGCTGTCGGCCTCGCTGGGGCCGGCGAGGAGGATCCCCAGCGCGGTCGGAAGGTTGTTGGCGGCGACAGCCCGCTGACGCGGCGCCGTGTCGCTCTCACCGCAGGCGAAGTACACGGTGACCCACTCCGAGGAGGCGTCGCCGCCGTCGCTTTCCGGCGCCTCCTGGCACGCCGGCGCCTCCACGGCCAGCGTCGCTAGGGCGGCGGTCTCGCTGGTCTCGCTGTCCGGAGCGGCGTCCGTCGCCGCCTCGGGGTCGGGCGGAGGGGCCGGCGTGCCAGGAGGCGCTGGCGGCGCCGGCGGCGTTGTCGCGGGAGTGGTGGTGATCTGTCCGGCGCCGCTCGGTTGGGGATCCACCTGGGCAACCGCCGGGGGGGCGGGAGTCGGGGACTGGGGCGTCGGCGGCGGCTCGGCTGGGACCGGTGTCACTGCGGCCGTATCCGCGGTGCCGGCCACGGGCAGAGTCTCGGTCTGAATCGGCGGCGCCGTGCTGGGCCCCGTCACCGAGACCGAGACGGCGACGGCTATCGCTGCGCAGGCCGCGGCCGCTAAGACCAGCGCCGGCCGCAGGCGCACCTCCGGCATCCGGCGCCGGCGCCCCGCCCGACGCTGGATCTCGAAGAGGGCGCCGGGCGACACCTCGACGCCTTCTGACCGCTGAGCGAAAGCGTTTCGAAGGCGTTCCTCGATGCTCACGACGGTTCCTCTGCCGCGTCCGCTTCGGGAGGCGCCAGTTTCCGCTCCAGGGCTGCTAAACCGCGGCTGGCGTGCGTCTTGACCGATCCCGGAGAGATGCCGAGCGCCTCGGCGATCTCGGCTTCACTGAGGTCGAGGTAGTAACGCAGGGTCAGCACCTCGGACTGCCGTCGCGGCAGGCTGCGGACGGCGTCGATCAGGGCGTCGCTCTGCAGCCGATCGAGCGCGCCGGCCTCGGCGCTCTCGGTGGGCGCCGCCGCCTCGGGGACGACGCGCCGGCGCACCATCCGCCTGCGCATGCGCGAGCGCGCCCCGTTCATGACCATGCTGCGCAGGTAGGCGGGCTCCTTGCCCTCCTCGGGGCGAGCGGTGAGGGTGTGCATCTTCACGAAGGCGTCCTGCACGACTTCCTCGCAACTCCCCACATCATCGAGGAGCAGGGAGGCGAGGCGGACGAGATCCTTGTAATGGTCGGCGAACAGCCGGACCAGAAGGTCATCTTGGGTCTCGCTTCCTCGTGGGCCGCCTCGCCGCTGTGGGGCGCTCATGGTGGGGCGCTCATGGCTGCAGGCTCATGACTTGGGTTGACTTCGGTGCAGGTCGACTCGGCGCAGGTCCGATCAACCTACGCAGGTACAGACGCTCGAGGCCCTGCGCGCGTTGACAGCGCCGACGAAGAGATTCCCCGAGTTCATAGCCTGGATCCACCGTTGGGTTGGGGTGTGGCGGGTGTGAAATGCGGGGAAGTGCCTTTCTGACCTGGGAGAATAGCCGTGAATAGCGGCGGCGGTCGGCCCGGGCCGAAAGGCGCTTCCTGTGAGTGGAGTATCGCGCAAGATCGGCCGGTTCGGGGTGGTCTTCGACGAGGGGTCGCTTCGCCGCCAACGCCGCCTAGCTGACCTGCGCTGTCGGACCTTCGCGGGGAGGGCTCCGAACGGGGAGTGGACGGCATGGACGACGCGCCCTTCGCAGGGAACGACAGTGAGGCAACCGGGGAGATTAGCGGCCGAGCTGCTTGCCCGGCGATCGGCCTCGGGCGGGGTCCCCCGGCATACTGGCGGGCATGCGGCGGTTTCTGCGGCCTTGGTGGTTGGTGTCGCATGTGCCGGCGCTGGTCGTCTCACGTGACGAGGCGATCCCCGTGCTCAACAACGTGGTCGTGGCGCCGGTGACGAGCACGACTCGCCCGATCCCGACCTGTGTCCCGATCGGATCGGACGAGGGGGTCAGCTAAGGTTCGGCCATGGCCGACACTCTCGTGTACCACAACCCCGGTTGAGGCAGTTCTCGCACCACTCTCGAGCTGTTGCGGGAGCGGGACGTCGAGTTCGACGTCGTTCAGTACCTCAAAGACCCCCTCGACCGCGCCGGCTTGGAGTCCCTGCTGGCGATTCTCGAGAACGAGCCGACCGAACTGGTGCGGCGGGACAAGCACTTCAGCGACCTCGGCTTGAGCGACGAGGACGCCGGCGACGCCGCCGGGGTGGTGGAACTGCTGGTGGCCCACCCCCGGCTCATGCAGCGCCCAGTGGTGGTGCGCGGCGGGCGGGCGATCATCGGCCGGCCCCCGAGCACCGTCCTCGAACTGCTCTGAAGGCCTGCCCCATCGGCGTCCCGCAACCGTCCGGCATGCCGGCCCGGCGGTCGCGCGGGTGACTCCCCCCACTCTGGTCGTCGAGGACCTGTACACCTCGTTCGCCACCGACCGGGGTGAACTGAAGGCGGTCGACGGCGTCTCGTTCAGTGTGCGGCAAGGCCGGACGCTGGGCGTCGTGGGCGAGTCCGGCTCCGGCAAGTCGGCCACGGCGCGCTCGATCATGAACCTGCTGCCGCCGGGCGCCTCGACGAGCACCGGGCGGATCCTGCTGGACGGGCGCGACGTGCGCGACCTGCCCCGCGCCGAGGCGCGGCGCGTCTGGGGCACCGAGGCCGCCATGATCTTCCAGAACCCGATGAACTCACTGAACCCCGTGATGCAGGTGGGCCGGCAGATCGGCGAGGGGCTCCGTTACCACCGCAAGCTCCCGCGCGAGGCGGCCACGCGCCGGGCTCGGGAACTGCTGGAGCAGGTTGGCATCGCCGACCCCGACCGGCGTCTGCGGGAGTACCCCCACCAGCTCTCCGGCGGCATGCGCCAGCGGGCCATGATCGCCATAGCCCTCGCCTGCGAGCCGAAACTGCTCATCGCGGATGAGCCCACCACGGCGCTCGACGTGACCGTGCAGAAGCAGATACTGGACCTGCTGGACCGCCTGCGCTTCGAGCGCAGCATGGCGATGATCCTCATCACCCACGACCTCGGCGTGGTAGTGGGGCGGGCCGACGAGGTCGCCGTCATGTACGCCGGGCGGATCGTCGAGAAGGCACCCACGCTGCGGCTCTTCACGGCGATGCGCCACCCCTACACGAAGGCCCTGTTCGAGTCGATCCCCAAGGTCGCCAGCCCCAGCCACACGCGGCTGCGGGTCATCGGTGGGCACCCGCCCGACCTGGCCGCCCTGCCGCCCGGCTGCGCGTTCGCCCCGCGCTGCACCCATGCCCAGACCCGCTGCCTCAGCGAATCGCCCGCTCTCACCGGCGCCGGCGACGACGAGCACCGCTTCGCCTGCTTCTACCCGGCCGGCACCAGCGACGGCGAGGCCGCCCTGGCCGCCAACCAAGCCGCCGGGCGCACCGCCGCAGGCCTGCAGCTGACCAACCCGAGCCGCGTGCCTGCGGGGGTCCGCTGATGGCCGGCGTCGGCGTCGCCCACCTCCGGCCTCGGACCGACATGCTGCTGCGGGTCACCGAACTCGAGGTGGACTTCCCGGCAGGCCGGGGGCAGAGGGTGAACGCTGTCAGCGGCGTGAGCTTCGACGTGGCCGCCGGTGAGACGCTGGGGCTGGTCGGCGAGTCGGGTTGCGGCAAGTCCTCGACGGCCCGCGCCATCCTGCAACTTCCCCGCCCCACCTCGGGCAGCGTCGTCTTCGACGGGATGGAGCTCACGACGCTGCGAGGCGAGGATCTCCGCCGGGTACGCACGGGCCTGCAGATGATCTTCCAGGATCCGGTCGCCTCGCTGAACCCGCGCCGGCGCGTCGCCGACATCGTGCGCGAAGGCCTCGACATCTGGCCCGAGGCCTCCGAGCGGGCCACCGAGCGGGTGCGCACCGCTCTGGCGGACGTCGGCATGGACATCGAGGAGGCCGGCAACCGCCGCCCGCACGAGTTCTCCGGCGGGCAGTGCCAGCGGATCTGCATCGCCCGGGCGTTGGCGCTGGGTCCCCGCGTGCTGATCTGCGACGAGCCGGTGTCCTCCCTCGACGTGTCGATCCAGGCGCAGATCCTGAACCTCCTGGAGGACCTGAAGGAGCTGTACGGCTTGACGATGCTGTTCATCGCCCACGACCTGGCCGTGGTGAAGAGCATCAGCGACCGGGTCTGCGTGATGTACCTGGGCCGGATCTGCGAGATCGGCCCCACCGACGCCATCTTCGACCGCCCGGCCCACCCCTACACCGACGCCCTGCTGGCCTCGATCCCCCGGCTCGATCCGGGGGGCCACTCCGAGGAGGACGTCCTGGCCGGTGACCCACCCTCGCCCTTCGACGTGCCCTCCGGGTGCCGCTTCCGGACACGCTGCCCCCGGGCGACCGAGTTGTGCGCCGAGCAGGTGCCCGAGTTGCGCCCGGCCCCCGACGGTCAGTTCGTGGCCTGCCACTTCCCACTCACAGGCGACTTGGTGCAGTAGCCGGCCCAATGAGAGTCCAGCGCATGGGCGAGCGCGAGTTCATCGCGCTCATGGCCGCCCTCACCGCCAGTACGGCCCTGGGCGTTGACGTGATGCTGCCCGCACTCGGAGAGATCCGAGATGCGTTCGAACTCCCGGCCGACTCAACGACCCTGTCCTGGACGGTCAGCCTGTACCTGCTGGGTTTGGGGTCCGCTCAGCTGGTGTTCGGACCTCTCGCCGACCGGTTCGGCCGAAAGCTGACGCTGTATGTGGGGCTGGCCCTGTACGTGGCGGGAGCGGCGGGCGCCGCGCTGGCGCCCTCGCTGGGGTTCCTGCTGGCAAGCCGCGTCGTGTGGGGCTTCGGTGCCGCCTCCCCGCGGGTCATGGCGCTGACGATCACCCGTGACCGGTATGTGGGCGACCGCATGGCGCGGGTGATGTCGCTGATCATCGCAGTGTTCCTGATCGCCCCGATCCTCGGGCCGGCGATGGGAGAGTTGCTGTTGCTGAGCGGGACCTGGCGGTGGGTGTTCGGCTTCTCCGTCGTGACCGCAGCGACACTGGCCCTGTGGCTGACCCGCCTCGACGAGACCCTCGACCCCGACCACCGGCTACCCCTCGACGTCAAACGCCTCTCGAGGGCCTTCGGCACCATCGTCGGCACCCGAGTCACGCTCGGCTACGGCTTGGCCCTCACCTTCGAACTGAGCGCGTTCACCGCCTTCCTCGCCAGCTTCGAGCTCCTGCTCGACGACATATACGACCGCAGCGGGCAGTTCGCCCTGCTGTTCGGCGCCAGCGCGGCGGTCATGGCGATGGCCGCTCTGGGCAGCGCCCGCACCATCGGTGCCCTGGGTTCGGAGAAGGTCTTGCGGATGGCGATCGTCGCCCATGCGATAGGGGGGTCGGCGCTGGTGGCGATCTCGCTGGCGGGAGGAGGTGCCCCGTCGTTCTGGGGTTGGTTCGCGGCGCTGACCGGACTGAACGCCCTCCACGTCGTGATCACCCCCATCTGCAACTCCCTGGCCATGGCCCCGATGGGCGAGATCGCCGGGACCGCCTCGGCTGTCATCGGCGCCGTCTCCCTCGTCGTCGCGTCCCTGCTTTCGTCGATCACCAACAACCTCATATCCGGGTCGGTGACGCCGCTGTCGCTCGGGTACCTCTGCTACGGATTGCTCGCCGGGGCGTGCATCCTCTGGGCCAGCCGCCAGGCTGTGCCGGAGCACCGAGCGGGTTAACGTTCCCGCATGGAGTTCGCGGGGAAGACCGCCATCGTGACCGGCGCCAGCCGCGGCATCGGCGCGGCGATCGCCACCGAGTTGGGGCGGCGGGGAGCAAACGTGGTGTGCGCGGCGCGTGCCAGCGCGGCGAACCCTCTGCGCCTGCCGGGCACCGTGGACGAGACCGCCCGGGCGGTCAGCGAGGCCGGAGGTGTCGGGCTGGCAGTGCCCTGCGACCTCACCGGCGACGATGACATCGAACGTCTCATGGCCGTCACCCTGGACCGCTTCGGCCGGCTGGACCTGCTGGTCAACAACGCCGCGGTGAGCTTCGGGGGCGACTTGGACATCCCGATGAAGCGGTTCGACGTGCTCATGGGAATCAACGTGCGGGCGCCACTCGTGGCCACCCGGCTGGCCCGGCCCCACCTGGCGGCCGCACCCGGCGGGGGGCGCATCTTGAACGTGGGCTCGATCACTGCCACCGGCTACTTCCCGACGATGCTGACCTACGGCATGTCCAAGGCGGCGCTGGAGCATCTCACCGTGACCTCCGCGGCGGTGCTGGCGGCCGATGGCATCGCCGTCAACTGCTACCGGATCGACGTGCAGGTGGCCTCGGAGGGCTACGTCATGAACGCGCCCGACGCCGACCACGCCGGCTGGGTAGACACCGCCACCGCCGCCGACGGGGCGGTCTGGATGCTGTCTCAGCCCACCGACTGGACGGGCCGGATCGTCCCGATGCTGGGGTTGGCCGACATGGTGCCCTCCATCGCCCGGCTGGGCCAGGAACAGTTCACACCCGCCGGTGGCCGCTGGACCCTCAGCGCCGCCGGACGCGATCCCGACCAGCCCTGAGCCCAGCGCCTGAGCCCAGCATCGAGGGACCGCTAGTTAGTCCGCCGGCACCACCACGGGGACGATCATGGGGCGGCGCTGGGAGCGGTTGGATACGAGGGTTCCGGCGGTGCGGCGCACCACGCGGCGCACGTCTGCGGTCTCGGCATCGGGCTCTGAGCCCAAGAACTCCCTCACAGCGGTGGCCAACTCTTTCTCGATCTCGATCTCGAGGGGATCGGCGTCGGATTCGTCCAGCCAGCCCCGGCTGGTGACCCGCGGCTTGCCGACGATTGCCCCCGCCTCGAAGTCCACCACCACCGTCGCCACGACGACTCCCTGCTGGCCCAAGGTCTGACGCTCGCCCACCACGCCCCGGTCCTCCCCGGTGAACGGTCCGTGCACCAAGACGTGGTCTCCGGCGCACACGCCGGGCTCCACGCGGAGGCCGCCGCCGTCGAGCACCACCTGGTCGCCGTCGCGCGCCACGAGCACCCGCTCGGCGGGCATTCCCAGCCGGCGCGCCAGGGCGGCGTGTGCCCGCAGGTGGCGCAACTCGCCGTGCACCGGAACGAACCAGTCCGGCGAGGCCGCCTGGTGCAGCGCCGCCAGCTCGTCCTGGCGACCGTGCCCGGAGGTGTGGATCTCGATCTCGCCGGAGTGCACCACCCGGGCACCCCGCTCGATGAGGTCGTTGATCATGCGGCTTACCCGGAACTCGTTGCCGGGGATGGGGTTGGAGCTGAGCACCACCGTGTCATCGGGGCCGATCTGGATCCAGCGGCTGTCGCCGGCGGCCGCGGACGCCAGCGAGGAGCGCTCCTCCGCCTGGGACCCGGTGGAGATCACGCACAGCTCGCCGGGCGCCATGCCGGCGGTCTCGGCGATGTCCACGACGGCGCTGTCGGGCGCCCGCAGCAGGCCCAGTTCCCGGCCGAGCGCCACGTTCTTCTTCATCGAGAGCCCGAGGGTGGCCACGCGCCGCCCGTCGGCTACCGCTGCGGTGATGATCTGCTGCACCCGGTGCAGGTGGCTGGCGAAGCACGCCGTGATGATGCGCCTGCCGGCGTTGGCCGCGAAGACGCGGGACAGCACCGGGCCGATGTCGCTCTCGGAGCGTGAGCTCCCCGGCTGTTCGGCGTTGGTGGAGTCGGCCAGCAGCAGGCGCACGCCCGGGTCCTGGGACATGGCCCCGATGCGGGCCAGGTCGGTCCGCCGCCCGTCGACGGGAAAGAAGTCCAGCTTGAAGTCACAGGAGTGCAGCAGCACGCCCTGCGGTGTGCCGATCGCGGTGATGACCCCGCCCGGCACCGAGTGGGTCACCGGCACGAACTCGCAGGTGAACGGCCCGATCTGGATCGTCTCGCCGTCGGAGATGGGGATCAGCCGGGCCCGTTCACCGTAGCCCGACTCGGTAATGCGGCGCCGCGCCAGTCCCAGCGTGAACGGCGTGCCGTAGATGTCGCACGGAACCTTGGCCAGCAGGTGGTTCAGCGCCCCGATGTGGTCTTCGTGGCCGTGCGTGGCGATGCAGCCGACGACCCGCTCGGACCGCTCGAACACGTAGGACAGATCGGGCAGGATCGAGTCCACGCCGGGACGGTCCTCACCGGCGAACATCTGCCCGCAGTCCAGCAGCAGCAGGGCTTCGTCCGTCTCGATGGCGGCGCAGTTGCGGCCGATGTCGCCGAGACCGCCGAGGAAGGTGACCCGTACAGCCTCAGTCAAAGCCGAGTTCCCGGCCCAGGTGGGTGGTCGCCAGGGTCGCCCGCGCGTCGTCCGCCAGCCCTGCCGGCTCGGCGTCCATCGGGGGACGGCACCGTCCCGCCGGGCGCCCCAGCACCCGCAGCAGCGCCTTGGTGGGGATGGGGTTGGGCGCGGCGAGGCCGGTCTCGTAGTCGAACGACGGGCCCAGCGCGGCGTTGATCGCCCGGGCCGTGGCCGTATCGCCCCGCTCCCACGCCGCGAACATGTCCAGGTGCTCGGCTGCGGTCCAGTGGGTGGCCACGCCGATCACACCGACCGCGCCGACCGCCAGCAACGGCAAGGTGAGGGCGTCGTCGCCGCTGTAGACCTCGAAACCCTCGGGGGCCGCGGCGATGAGGCGCCCGGTCTCGGCGGGGTCGCCGGCGGCGTCCTTGATGCCGGCCATGTTGTCGGTGTCGTGCGCCAGCGAGAGCAGCGTGGCGGTGTCCACCTTGCGGCCGGTGCGCACGGGGATGTCGTAGACGATCACCGGCAGGTGCGTGGATTCGATGATGGTCCGGAAGTGGTCGTACAGGCCGGCCTGCGGGGGGCGGTTGTAGTAGGGGGCGACCGACAGGATGCCGGCGGCGCCCGCCGCGGTGGCCCGCTCGGTCAACTCGACGGCGGCGGCTGTGTCGTTGCTGCCGGCGCCGGCCAGGACCGGTACGTCGGTGGCGTCGATGACCGCCGCGATCAGGTCGATCTGCTCGTTGTGGCTGAGGGTGGGCGACTCGCCGGTGGTGCCCGCCACGACCAGCCCCTCGTTGCCGCACGCCACCAGCCAGCGAGCCAGCTCGGCGGCGCCGCCGAGGTCCAGGGCGCCGGCGTCGCTGAACGGCGTCACCATGGCGGTGATGACGCGGCCGAAGCGCGGAGCGGTGTCGCCGGGCGATGCCATGGCGCCGAGGCTATCTGCCGCCGGGTGGCGCTGTGTCGAGCGCCCGCCGAGTCGCAACCGAACAGCCTGGGGAGCCAGGCGCGAGCAACCTTCCGCACCGCGCACCGCGTCGGCGCCTCCCTGCGCCAGATCGCCGAGGCGGCCGGGCTGGGCCGCAAGACGGTCACCGCCATCGTTGAAGCCGACCCGCTTCGAGCGTGACGCCGGCTCAACGCTGCACAGATCAAATCAGAGATCCGCCTTTCGATATCTGGATGTCATGATCGGGATGTAATGCCACCTCGGCAACTCTTTGCTGTCATCGCAACGAGTGCGGCACCAAAGGGAGGGGCGGTGAGTTCCAAGCGATGCTGCAAGGGGAACTGGCCGGAACCAATAGACCGAGCCTCCACCAAACCCAGGGCGATTCAGCGTCGCCACCCGAGCTCTTGGGGGCCTCGCTGGTCGTTGTTGGCCCTGTCGGTCGTCGCACCCGCCGGGTACTGTGGGCCTATGGCCAATCCCGCGCCGCCGACCTCTGCAATGCCCTCACCGTGTACCGACCACTAGAACTGGCCGAGGTTGTCAGGAGTCGGGCGTCGCCTCGACTAGGGCGTCACACATCTGCTCGAACGCCTGAACCAGACCGGTCAACTGTTCGGCCTGCAGATGATCGGCCAGCGAGCGGAGCCGTTCGTGGCCGATCATCCAGAACCCGTCGGCAGCCGCCCGCCCCTGCTCGGTGAGCTCACAGATCACCACCCTGCGGTCCTTCGGATCCGCGAGACGCGTGGCCAGCCCCCGGTCGACGAGACGGTCCACGACGGTTGTCGTGGCCGACACGGCGATTCCCAGGGCTCCCGCGATGGTCCCCATCCGCTGTGGCCCCTCCCTTTCGAGCAGAAAGAGAGTCCTTGCCTGAGGGATGGTCAAGCCTAGGTCCTGCCACTCGCTTAGTCGATCGAGCCGCAGCTGCCTGTTCAGGTGCTCCACCGACTCTACGAGCCGCCGTGTCAGTTCTTCTCTCGATTTGGTTTGCATTGATTCCACCCAGCGTTTGGGGACTTGTAGTGGGTCCGCCTTTACGTTTCTATAGCCGCGGGACACTAAGACTAGGGCAATAACTTCGGGAATGTGCGGCAGGTTCATCTGCACGGGGCTAAGCGGTGCCTGCGGAGTGAGACACGCCACGGAGTTCTCGTCGCCCGCGGCGCCGACTGCCCATGGTTTCAGCAGGCGAAGATATTTGTCTATAAAGGGACTATTAGGTTCTATTGTCCCATCGTCTCTGGAGTTATTGTCCTGAACGGTCGGAATCGGATCAGGAGGGCCTCTCTCGCCGCTGTCAGGTCCGGCCCGTGCGTCGGTCCGGCTGTTTCCGCAGCTTGTTGGCGATTTTGAACCTCGCTGTGCGAGCAGACGCGACCGGCCCCGGAGGACACTGGCGATACGAGGAGCGCCTGCTCACAGGAGGCGCGTCGTCAGCTGTGCGCAGTGGTCACTCGACATGCGTGCGGCGAGACGGGCGCAACCCGTTGCCGCGCCCCTCGTGATCGCACTATTGGAACACGCCTTGGGGTGGAAGAAGCGACGTGTGGGGGTCAGTCGGTGAGGGACTGTGAGGGTGCTTTTGGGCAGATGATGACGAACATGATTCGGCGCGAGGTTGTGGCGATAATGTGGCATATTGAGCGGTCGGCGGTCGGCGTCATTTCGCTGGACAGCGCGCTCGGCCAGTTCTAGTAGTCACTGCACGGTGAACTGCTTCGTCCAGAACAACTGCTCGGTGCCTTCGACAATATCGCCGCCACGCTGGTTGGCGTAGCGGCGGAGCTGATCGATGGCGTCGGTGAGGCCGCTCTCGCCTCAGCGGCGGTGCAGTTGGGTTAGCCGGGCGACGAGCACCTCCAGGGTCGCCTCGGGTTCCAGCGCCGTCCGACCGCGCATGTCCAGGTCGGCGGCAGCGAGGAGGGCCACCGCCCTGCGGATCCCCTCCGAGCCGAGCCGGCGGGACGCCGTTAGAGCCCCGCGGGCGGGAAACGTGGAGCCTCCCTTGCGCAGCAGGCCCGCCTCGCGCAGCACCTCGGCCGCAGCCGCCTCATCGCGGGCGCCGGACCCGTCGAGGTGCAGCAGGCGGTCGACGTGGTTCCGCAGGATCGTCAGGACCTGCATCGGGTGCATCGCCTCGGGGTCGCAGAGGCGCTGCAGGCAGCCCAGCGAGCCGGCGATGTCGCCGCTGCCGATGGCATCGGTGAGCTCCCACGGCGGCACCGTCCCGCGTGTTCCCAGGAACGGGGCGACGTCGGCGGTGCCGAGCCGGGCACCGGAACCGTAGGCCCCCTCCAGGGTGTCCAGCACCGCCCAGACGCGGGTCCGGTCCTCCCCGAGGTGCTCGGCCAGCAGGTCGGCTGCGGAGTGGTCCAACCGAACCGCAGCGGCGGCCAACTGCTCGCCCAGCCAGGCCCTGCCCGCCTTGCCCCGACCGACCTCGGCACGATGGCAGACGCCCCCGGCTGCGGTGACCGCGGCCGCGAGCGCGGCCGGCAAGGGGCGGTTCTGGGTCTGGGCGGCGCCCTTCTCCCAGACGAGCAGCAGGCGCGTCGTCTCGAGCGGCTCGGCCAGGTAGTCCACCAGCGGGCCGACCTCGGCTGCAGGGAACACACCTAAGTGCCGGGCCACGACGACCCGGTAGTCACTCAGCATCGGCGGGGTCTGGGCGGCGTCTATGACCGGCGAAACGGCGAGCGCGCCGTCGGCGGAGGCGTAAGCCTCCTCGGTCAGTTCGGTCACGACCAGGGCGCTGTCGGCATCGCCCACGAGCCGGGTGAGGGAATCGCTCACCAGCCGCGAGAGCGCAGCAGGGTCGCCGCCGGACACCAACTCGATCCCGGCCGACGCGCTCATGGCGCCGCCCCCGTCGCAGCCCGCACACCAGCGCCGCCGGTCCGTCCCCCGCTGCGCCGGCGCAGCTCGGCGGCGACCTCCACCACACGCCGGGTGCCGCGCACGTCGTGCGCCCGGATCACCCCGCAGCCGGCGAAGCTGCCCAGCGCGTGGGCGGCGATGCTGCCGGCGCGGCGCTCGCCCACCTCGGTCCCGCAGAGCCAGCCCAGAAACCCCTTGTTGGAGGCCGACAGCAGGACCGGGTACCCCAGCGCCGCCAAGTGATCGCTGCGGCGCAGCAGTGCCGCCGACATGGCGGGGGTCTTACCGAGATCCAGCCCGGCGTCCAGCAGCACCCGGGTCGGCCCCAGCCCGGCGAAGTCGGCCCAAGAAGCCCGCTCGGCCAGGTAGCTCCGGACCTCGCCCAGCAAGTCCTCGTACACGGGATCCGGGTCGGCGTAGCGCGGCGCCAGCCGCACATGGCAGGCCACCACGGCGGCCCCGGCCCCCGCGGCGACCGGCAGGTAGTCGGGATCGGCGAAGCCGCTGATGTCGTTGCCCAGCACCGCGCCGGCCGCGTAGGCCGCTTCGGCCACCGAAGCGCGCCAGGTGTCCACCGACAGCGCGACGTCGAACCGGGCCGCGAGGGCCTCGATGGCGGGCACGACGCGTTCGAGCTCCTCGCCGGCGGTGACCTCGCTGCCGGGTCCGGCCTTGACGCCGCCCACGTCGAGAATGTCGGCGCCGTCGCGCCGGAGCCGCTCGGCCCGGCTCAAGAAGTCGTCGAAGCTCCAGTACTCGCCGGCGTCGAAGAACGAGTCGGGTGTGCGGTTGAGGATTCCCATCACCAGCGGGCGCTCGGCGAGGTCGTAGCGGCGCCCGCCCAACTCCAGCAGCACGACCGCGACGCTACCCGCCGACTGCGGCGACGTTCACCCGGACTTCGAGCCGCTCACCGCCGGTCTGAACGGTCACCACGATGTCACCGACTGCGGCGACCGAACCGGCCGCGGGAACCGTGGCCCCGGCGATCCGGCTCCCGGCGGGCGCCCAGACGGCCGCCGGGCCGTAGCGCTCCCGCAGCACGGCGACGTCGCCCGCCACCGACCTGCCGCCGCCTGAGGCCACGATGAGGTCGATCCGTTCGGCGCCCGCCGCCCGGATGTCCCCCAGCAGCCGCTCGGCGTTCTCGCCGCCGCCCAGCAGCAGCACGGCACTGCGGGGAGTCCACCACAGCGTGGACTCCCAGCCGACGGCCAGCACCTGCGGAGCCGGCGCCGACCGGGCCCGGTCCGCCAACAGTGGCGCCACGAGGACGGCCCCGACCGCCAACCAGGCGATCAGAACCGCGCCGCGCCGGCGCCGGGCAGCCACGACGATCGCCAGCGCGGCGCCGAGCAGCAGAACGTGAGCCATCCGCATCTCGCCGAGCCGCATCCCGGTGAAGGTGGCCGCCACCCCCTCGATCCACACCAGCAGCCCCCGGGTGGGCATATGCAGCTGCCCGGCCAGCGGCTCGCCGATCAGCCCCGCCGCGAAACCCCCGGTCAGGCCCCACATCATCACAGCCGCGGCGGCCGGGGCCGCCAGCAGGTTGGCAGGCAGCGCGGCGGTCGGGATGCCGCCGAAGATCGGGATCACCAGGGGCGCCACCGCCAGCTGCGCGGCCGCCGTGACCGCCAGGGCCTTGGCCAGCGGACGCGGCCCAGCGATCCGCTCGGCAAGGCCGGGTGCCCAGAAGAGGATGCCCGCCGAGGCCGCCACGGACAGGCGGAACGCCAGCGAGTGCACCAGCAGCGGTTGCCAGAGCACGAGCCCCGCCACGGCCAGCGCCAGGATGCGCCGCCCCGAGACCCGCCGTCCGGACAGCCAGACGCTCACCGCGAGGGCGGCCATGGCCGTTGCCCGCAGCACCGACGGCTCGAAGCGGGTGACGGTGGCGAACAGGCCCAGCACCGCCAGAATCGCCAGCCACCGCCCCCACAGACCGAGCCGCACCGCCAGCGGCTGCACCAGCAGCAGCACGAAGGCCACGTTCTGCCCGGAGACCGCCAGCAGATGGGTGAGCCCCGCCCCGCGGAAATCGTCGGCCGTCTGCGGCGAGCGGTCCCGGTCGTCGCCGATCAGCAGGCCGCTGAACAGGGCGCGGTCCTCGGCCCCCAGCGACGCCGCGCCCCGCATCAGAACCTCCCGCAGGGCGTTGGCGACCCGGTAGTGCGGGGCGCCGGGACGGGTGGCGCCGACCTCGCTGACCGTGAGGCGCCCGGCCATCCCGGCGTTTCGCATCCGCGGGGAGTCGCCCGCGGCCGCCGCCACCCGGCCGGTCACCTCCACGACCTCTCCGGCGGGCAGCCCCGACAGCCGGGCACCCGCCCCGCCCCAGGCCCACACCTCCAGGCGCCCCCGCGAGGTGTCGGCCACAGCGCGGGTCGCCCCGTTGCGCGCCGCGGGGTCCGTCACGAGCACGATGCGGCCCTCGAAGGGGCCCGCCGAGACGGCGGCGCTCACGTCGGCCGCGGCCGCCGCGGCCGAGAACGACGCCAGCAGCCCCGCGGCCGCGCACAGCAGCAACGGCCACCGCAGCGCCAAGGCGCCCAGGACGCAGCCCAGCGCCACCAGCCGGGGGCCCGGCGCCGGCACCAACGCACCGGCCACGACGCAGCCGGCCAGGAGGTACGTCCAGCGATCGGACATGGCCCGGGTCGCCTCGGGCGGCGGCGCTCCATCCGCCGGGGGCCCGCAGGGGGATCGCTCCACAGGACGGCGACCCGGCGCCCGGACTTCGCCGGCGGCGCCGCCATTCACGGCGTGACCGTCACTAGATCCTCGATGCGGCTGAGCTTCACCGGACCGATCCCGGTGACCTCCTGCAGCGACTCGACGGAGCGGAACGGGCCTTCCCGCTGGCGATGGGAGATGATCGCCGCGGCAGTGACCGGACCGATGCCCGGCAGCGACTCGAGTTCGGCGGCGCCGGCCTCGTTCAGATCAACCAGCACCGGGGAGGCCTCGGCGCCGAACCCTGCGCCAACGTTAGACCCTGCGCCGAGATCCCCGGGCGGGGCTTCCACGATGGCCACCTCCGCCGGAGGATCCTCGCCCGGACGGGGGAAGTGGACGCGGGCACCGTCGGCTAAGGGCGCCGCCAGGTTGATCCCGCTGAGATCGGCGGCGGCGTCCGGACCGCCCGCTGCCTCCAGGAGATCCACGACCCGCGCCGTGGGCGCCAGCCGGTAGACGCCGGGCCGCGCCACCGCACCGGCGGCGTGCACCACGATCTCGGCGTCCAGCGGTTCCGGGCTGGCCGGCGCGCTCGCCACCGGCGGCACGGGGCTCGCACGGGGGAGCACGATCGCCGCGGCCCGCTCCTCGGACCGCAGGGCGAGACAGCCCCCCACGGCCACCAGCGCGATCGCCGCCGCACCGGCGACGGCGCGCCAGGAGACGGACTCCACCCGGCGCTTCCAGCCATCGGCCGTCTCCGGGTCCACAGGCAAGTATCTATCGCCGTTATAAGATATTTCAAGCAATATTTCTATATATCATGTAAATTCCGAGCGAGAGCCGGCCACCGGCCGCCCCGACCCGGCCGCCCCAGCCCTGCGGGCTCTGTCAACGGATGCGGGCACCCCGCCGACTCGCCGCGCGGCCCGGCAGTAGCGTGACGGGCGTCTCATGAGCACCATCTCCAGCACCGCCGCTCCCGAGGGCATCCGCGCCGAGGCGGTGACGGCCTGGTTCGGCCGGCACGTGCCCACCGCCCGCCCCCCGCTGGGGTTCTCGCTGGTCGAGGCCGGACACTCCAACATGACCTTCGTCGTCAGCGACACGCGGCGGCGGCGCTGGGTGCTGCGCAGACCCCCGCTGCACACCGTGCTCGCCACCGCCCACGACATGGGGCGCGAGCATCGTGCGATCGCGGCGCTGCACCCCGAGGGGTTCCCGGTGCCGCGACCGCTGGGGCTGTGCACCGATCCCTCGGTGAACGGCGCTCCCTTCTACGTCATGGAGCACGTGGAGGGGTCGGTGATCCGCGACGCCGGCGAGGCCGCCGCCCTGCCGCACCGCACGCGGCGGGCGCTCAGCCGCTCTCTCGTGGAGGTTCTGGCCCGACTGCACAGCTTCGACGTGGACGCCGTGGGCCTCGCCGACCACGGGCGGCGGGAGGACTACGTGGCCCGCCAACTGCGACGCTGGCTGCGCCAGGTCAGCGACACCGATGCCGCCGAGCGCCCCGAGATCCGCGCCGTGCACGACCACCTCGCCGCGCGGGTCCCCGAACAGAGCACCACCGGCATCGTGCACGGCGACTACCGGCTGGACAACTGCATCGTCAGCGGCGACGGGGAGGTGCGGGCCGTCCTGGACTGGGAGCTCTGCACCCTCGGCGACGTGCTCGCGGATGTGGCGATGCTGCTCACGTACTGGGGCGAGCCCGGCGAGGACGCGCAGGCCCTCGACAACGCCCCCACCGCGGTCGAGGGCTTCTACACGCGGGCGGAACTCATCGACGCCTACGCGGCGGCGTCGGGGCGGTCGCTGGAGCGGATCGACTTCTATCTCGCCTGGGGCGCCTGGCGCCTGGCCTGCATCCTCATCGGCGTGCAGGCGCGCTACCTGGCGGGCGCCATGGGCGACAAGGCGCCGCTGGAGGGGATCGAGACCTTCGCAGGCCGCATCGACGGGCTCGTGGCCCGCGCCGCCCGCCACGCCGCCCGCGTGCGGTAGGAGCGGCACGACACGCCGGCGCCGGACAGGACAGGAGACCGCAATGCGATTCGACGCCACGCTCGGATCGGATCCGACGGCCGCGGCGCGGCGTGCCCGGCAGCTCGAACAGGCCGGCTACGACGGCGGCTGGACGAGCGAGACGAACCACGACCCGTTCCTCCCGCTCGTGGCGGCCGCTGAGCACACCGAGCACTTGGAGTTGGGTACCAACATCGCCGTGGCGTTCGCCCGCAACCCCATGACCACGGCCCATACGGCGTGGGATCTGCAACTGCTCGCCGGCGGTCGCTTCATCCTCGGGCTGGGCTCGCAGATCAAACCCCACATCACGCGCCGCTTCAGCATGCCCTGGTCCCGCCCGGCAGCGCGGATGCGGGAATACATCGAGGCCCTGCACGCGATCTGGGACGCCTGGGAGGGCGGGGCACGCTTGAACTTCCGCGGCGACTTCTACCAGCACACCCTGACGAACCCGATGTTCGTGCCGCCACCGCAGCCGCACCGTCGACCGGCTGTCTACCTGGCCGCCGTCGGACCCCTCATGACCCGGACCGCGGGGCAGGTAGCCGATGGCCTGCACTGCCACGGCTTCACCACCGCGGACTACATCCGCGACGTCACGCTGCCGGCCCTGCGCGAGGGGGAGGCGGCCGCCGGACGGCCGGCGGGCGAAGTCCAGGTCTCGCTGCTGGCGATGGCAGTCGCCACCGAGACCGCAGAGGCGTTCGAGGAGCACTGCCGCACGATGCGCATGAGGATCGCGTTCTACGGATCCACGCCGGCCTACCGCGGCGTTCTGGAGCATCACGGCTGGGGCGACGCCCAGACCGAACTGCACGCGCTCTCCGTCAAGGGACGCTGGGCCGAGATGGCCGACGTGATCGACGACGAGATGCTGCGCACCATCGCCGCGGTCGGGACGCCTGCCGAGGCCGCTGAGATCCTGGCGGAGCGTTACGGCGACCTGGCCGACCGACTCACGCTGGCCACCACCCCCGACGACGCCCCGACAGACCCCGGCGCCGATTCTCGGAGTTCGGCACTCCTCCTCGAGCAACTCCGCAGGGCCGTCGCTGACCGGCGTCCGGCGGTGCCGGACCCGGTCAGACCACCAGGTTGACCAGCTTGGGGGGTCGGGCGATGACCCGGCGGGGGCTGACGCCGTCCAGGTGGCGCTGCACCCGTTCCGAGGCGAGGGCGTGCCGCACCGCCTCGGACTCGCCGATGGCGGCGTCCACCTCGAGGCGGTCGCGCACCTTGCCGTTCACCTGCACCACCAGGGTCACCCGCTCGGCCTGCAGCTTCGCCGGATCGGCCTCGGGCCACGGTTCGCTGTGGATGTGGCGACCGCGCCGGCGCTCCCACAGCTCCGCGGTGAGGTGCGGCACCATCGGGGCCATCACCAGCAGCAGCCGGTCGATCGCCCCGTCCAGAGTCTCTCCGTGCGGGCCACCGGGTGCCTGCATGTAGCGGTACAGGTCGTTGGTGAACTCCATGCAGGCGGCCACCGCGGTGTTGTACGACCAGCGCTCGAAGTCGCGGGTCACTCGATCCACCAGCCGGTGGGCGCCGCGATCCACCGCCGCGTCGCCGGCGGCCGCTGCGCCCGACCGGACGGGGACGCCGGCGTGCGCCTCCCCGGTCACCAGGCGCCAGACGCGCCCCAGGAACTTGGCGCACCCGTCGATCCCGAAGTCCTCCCAGTCCACGTCGTCCTGCGGAGGCTTCACCTGCAGGTGCGCCAGGCGCAGGGCGTCGGCGCCCTGACGGTCCAGGATCTCCTCGGGCGCCACGAGGTTGCCGCGGCTCTTGGACATCTTGGCGCCGCCGAGGCGGATCATGCCCTGGGTGAACAGCCGGGCGAACGGCTCGCTGAGGCCCGCCGGCGCCACGCCGATGTCGGCCAGGGCCTTGGTGACGAAGCGGGCGTACATGAGGTGCAGGATGGCGTGCTCGATGCCGCCGATGTACTGGTCCACGGGCAGCCAGCGCGCCGCCGCCTCCCCGGAGAACGGCGCCCCGCCGTTGGTGGGATCGGCGAAGCGCAGGTAGTACCACGACGAGTCCACGAAGGTGTCCATGGTGTCGGTCTCGCGCCGCGCCGCGCCCCCGCAGTCCGGGCAGGAGGCCTCCAGGAATCCGGCGTGGGCGTTGAGCGGTGACTGCCCGGTGGGCAGGAAATCCACGTCGTCGGGAAGCAGGATCGGCAGATCCGACTCCGGCACGGGCCGGTAGCCGCATGCCTCGCACAGCACCATGGGGATGGGGCAGCCCCAGAAACGCTGGCGCGACACCAGCCAGTCGCGCAGGCGGTAGTTCACCTTGCGCTGCCCCAGACCCTCCGATTCCAGCCAGTCGGCGGCACGCTCGATGGCGTCGGCCACCGCCAGGCCGTCCATCCATTCGCTGTTGATCGAGGGACCCTCGCCGCTATAGGCCTCGCCGTCCCAGCCCTCCGGCGGTTGCACTGTGCGCACGATCGGCAGGCCGTGGGCCACCGCGAACTCCCAGTCGCGCTGATCCTCCCCGGGGACGCCCATGATGGCCCCGGTGCCGTAGGTCATGAGCACGTAGTCGGCCAGGTACAGGGGGACCGGCCGGCCGGTGAAGGGGTTGATGACCGACGTACCGCAGGCCACACCCCGCTTGTCGAGGAAACCCTCGGTGGACAGGCGCTCCATCTCGCTCTGAGTCGCCACCGAGCGACGGAAGTCCTCGACGGCGGCCCGGTGCGACGGGGCGGTCAGCTCGTCAACCCGCGGATGCTCGGGGGACAGTACCGCGTAGGTGATCCCGAACCCGGTGTCGGGGCGGGTCGTGAACACTTCCACGGGCGGCACGTCGCGACGCGGCCGGCCCTCGGCGTCGGCGGCCGGGAGGCCCAGTTCGGCGCCCTCGGAGCGGCCGATCCAGTTCCGCTGCATGTTCTTGACCCGCTCGGGCCAGTCGATGCCGGCGGTGTCGTCGAGCAGGCGCTGGGCGTAGGCGGTGATACGGAAGAACCACTGCGCCAACTCGCGGTGCCCGACGGGATCGCCGGAGCGCTCGCAGGTGCCGTCTGCCAGCACCTGCTCATTGGCCAGCACGGTCCGGCACCCCGGACACCAGTTGACCGGGGCCGAGTCCCGGTACGCCAGCCCGGCCTCGAAGAAACGCAGGAAGATCCACTGCGTCCAGCGGATGTACTCGGGATCGTGGCTGCAGATCACCCGACGCAGGTCGTAGACGGCCCCGATGCGCTCGAGCGAGGAGGAGAGCTCGGCGATGCGGGCCTCGGTGAAGGTCCGGGGATGCTCGCCGGTGCGGATGGCGGCGTTCTCCGCTGGCAGGCCGAAGCTGTCGAAGCCGATGGGCGACAGCACCCCGTCGCCCCGCATCGTGCGATAGCGCACCAAGAGGTCGCCGAACGTGTAGTTCCGCACGTGGCCCATGTGCGCGGGCCCGCTGGGATAGGGGTACATGGACAGCACGTAGTAGGGAGGGCGGGGATCGTCGTTGTCGATCTCGTAGGTGCCCTCGTCGCGCCAGCGCCGTTGCCAGCGGCTCTCGATGGCCACCGCGTCGTAGCGGTCAGCGTCGTAGCGGTCCTGCACGCCCCGATGCTAGATGGCCCGGTCCGGGTTCAGGCGCTCGCCTCCACTCTCACCGCAGGCAGACGGCTCTCACCGCAGGCAGACGGCGACGTGCTTGGTAACCTGCTGCCGTCGGGGCTATAGCTCAGTTGGCTAGAGCGCTGCCATGGCATGGCAGAGGTCACGGGTTCGAGTCCCGTTAGCTCCACCGGTTTGCCGGAGCCCCCGTCACCGCGCCCCCGTCACCGCATGGCGTGCGTGTGGTGCTGGCGCGCTCGGCGCCGGCGAGAGAACCGCCTTCGGGATCGGGACGGCGCCTGCCCTCACTGCGTGCACCGACCGATGGAACTCACCG
>LXNI01001335.1_pt1 | contig 21974 bp, 13 predicted proteins | sample 809091 | NCBI WGS metagenome assembly LXNI01 (sample SAMN04870527, study PRJNA318959) | sponge metagenome | biome: 01000161; feature: marine sponge reef; material: water | host: Sarcotragus foetidus | place: Greece: Milos, Mediterranean Sea | collected 2013-05-29 | depth 5-7 m | reverse complement strand
CGCCAGCTCAAATACGCCGAGATCAAGCCACGACCCCCTCGAATTGATGTTTCTGACGTACGCAAACCATGGCCATGACGCCCCTAACTCGGCCAAAATAGGTATTTTTCTGGCAAACACTACATAATGGTTACTCACGGGTATAATTCCCATAAACAATTGCCCGCAATATGAAGTCCGTTTCCGAACGTTGGTCTCGCGTTTTTATCACTTCTATATACCCCTACGTTCATGATGGCGATTGGCCTATCAAACGGATCGTGGGTGAGTCTATCAGCGTAACCGCTGGCATAATTGTTGACGGACACGATCGACTGTGCGCCAGACTCCATGCCACACGCCTGGGCGGTGCCACCGAAGAAATACCCATGACGCTGGTCCACAATGATGAATATACTGGTGCTTTCATTACCGAAGCACCCGGCCTGTATACCTATCACGTGCGTGCTTGGATCGATCGTTACGGATCATGGCAGGAGCAGTACAAACGTCGAGTCGAAGGGGGAGTGCCCGAAACTGAATTGAAAGTAGAACTCCTGGACGGAGCAGCCTTGCTCAAGGAGTACGCCGTGAATGCACCCCGTGAAGCTCGTGAGCAACTTCTGGCTTTCGCTGAGCAATATACCGCAGGCAATATACGTGCTCCCCTAGCCCAGGAACCTCTGCGATTAGCTCTGGAAAATGATCCTCAAAAAGGCGCGGTCAAAAGCACCGTTATTACAGTAGATGTGGACCGTGAGCTCGCTGGCTTTGCGGCATGGTACGAATTTTTTCCCCGTTCCAGCACCAATGTGCCCGGTATGCACGGAACACTGGATGACGCGGCCTCCCGCCTTGAAGGTATACGGGATATGGGCTTTGATATTGTCTATTTGCCACCAATCCACCCGATCGGTACTACCTTCCGCAAGGGTAAGGATAACAACTCAGTGGCACAGCCGGGCGAACCAGGCAGCCCTTGGGCAATTGGCGACCCCGACGGCGGGCATACCAGCGTACACAAAGATCTAGGTGGTCTGCCTGCATTCGATCGGTTTATCACTACAGCAAACAAATTGGGGCTGGAAGTTGCACTTGATATCGCGTTCCAGTGCTCTCCCGACCACCCATGGGTTAAAGAACATCCCGAGTGGTTCAAAAAACGCGCCGACGGCAGTATCCGCTATGCGGAAAATCCCCCGAAAAAGTACCAAGATGTGTTTCCGTTGGATTTCGAATGCGCGGAGTGGCGTACACTCTGGGAAGCACTGAAGGATATATTCGAATTTTGGGTAAAGCGTGGTGTAAGGATATTTCGGGTAGACAACCCGCACACCAAGCCACTGGCATTCTGGATATGGTGCCTAACCCGTCTCCGGACTAAATATCCTGACCTGATTTTCCTGGCAGAGGCGTTCACGCGTCCGAAAACCATGTACACGCTTGCAAAACTGGGTTTCAATAATTCGTACACGTATTTCACCTGGCGTAACACGAAAGAAGAACTGACCACTTACCTCCGGGAGCTGACCACGACCAATGTTGTCGAGTATTTTCGGCCGAATTTCTGGCCGAATACACCAGACATTCTCCACGAGTATCTGGCCAGCGGTGGACGCCCCGCACACATTATCCGTTACGTGCTCGCAGCTACTCTGTCTCCCGTGTATGGTATTTACGGTCCACCCTACGAACATGTGGTTGCCAACCAGCACCCGGACCGGGAAGAGTACGCCGATAACGAGAAGTACGAAATCCGCACATGGAACTGGGATGATCCTGATTCTCTGCAGGCTATTTTCCGGCGTGTCAACCGAATCAGAAGAGACAACAGGGCTCTGCAGCAATTGCGTAATTTGCAGTTCCTGAGCATCCAGAACCCACTTATGCTTGCCTATTGCAAGAATGCAGGACCAAACTCAATTGTATGCGTCGTAAGCCTAGATCCATTTCAGGTACAGGAGGGAGTAATCCGTCTGCCCCTTGAAGATTTAGGATTGCCTGCTGCGGCACCGTTCCAGATGCTTGATTTACTTGGCGGTGAGCGATATATCTGGCAGGGAAACCACCACCATATCCGCATAGATCCGCATGTTATGCCTGTACGAATTTTTCAAATTCTTCGCCGTGTACGGACAGAAGCGGACTTTGACTATTTCGTATAGCTGATGAAAACCAGATCCAAGACAGATGATGGAAAGTGGCTCTCAGATGAGGATCTCTATTTCTGGTCTCAGGGGACGCTTACCAAGAGCTATGACCGACTTGGTGGACATTTGGTGGTAGACGGGGCTTGGTTTGCAGTCTGGGCACCCGACGCTGATTCGGTCAGTGTCATTGGCGATTTTAATGCCTGGAATGCCGATGCGCATCCCATGCAACGAACCGGGAGCGGCTGCTGGGAATGTTTTGTCCCCGGAGCTGCATGGGGGCACCGGTATAAATACCGTATTCGGCGTGGTCTGCATACGGCTGATAAGTCCGACCCTTTTGCGTTCCAGATGGAGCCGCCGGTACCACATGGCAGCAGTGTTCAAGGTCTGTCCGCAATCCTGACTCCCCTGAAATATGAGTGGCAGGATGAAACGTGGATGGATCAGCGCAATGGACCGGGTACGCTGAACAAGCCCATGTCAATCTATGAGGTGCACCTTGGGTCCTGGCAACACAAGGATCTGGGTACCTCTCTTTCTTATCGTGAGATTGCCGCACCGCTCGCGAACCACGTTAAGAACCTGGGCTTTACGCACGTTGAGCTTCTGCCCGTTGCTGAGCATGCATTCTATGGATCCTGGGGATATCAGGTAATGGGCTACTTTGCGCCCACGCATCGATACGGCCCACCCGAAGACCTGATGTTTCTTATCGACACATTGCATCAACATGGTATCGGGGTGATCTTGGATTGGGTGCCGGCCCACTTTGCAACGGATCCGCAGGGATTGGTCTTTTATGATGGCTCTACCCTGTTCGAGTACAACGACCCTAAGATGCGCTATCACCCGGATTGGGGAACCTACATCTTTGACTATGGCAGAACCGAAGTGCGTAATTTTTTGATCTCAAACGCATTGTTTTGGCTCGATAGATATCATGTGGACGCGCTGCGGGTTGATGCAGTCGCCTCCATGCTTTACCGAGATTACTCACGTGAGGACTGGTCGCCCAATATTTTCGGAGGAAATGAGAATCTGGAAGCCATTGATCTAATCAAAAAAACAAACGAGGCCATCTACTCCAATTTTCCGGGAGCATTTACGATTGCTGAAGAATCTACTGCCTTCAGAGGGGTCTCGGCTCCGACCTACGATCACGGATTGGGCTTTATGTACAAATGGAATATGGGTTGGATGCACGACACGCTCGCCTACATACAGGAGGACCCTGTGCACCGAAAATATCACCACAACCGGCTCACGTTTTCCTTCATGTATGCCTTCAGCGAGCACTACGTACTCCCACTTTCTCATGACGAAGTGGTCCATGGCAAGGGCTCGCTATGGGACCGTATGCCAGGAGATGAATGGCAGAAAGCAGCCAACTACCGTCTGCTCCTCGGGCATATGTTTGGTCACCCCGGCAAGAAAATGCTCTTCATGGGGAGTGAGTTTGCCCAGACTGAGGAATGGAATCACGATCAACCGCTCCGCTGGGAACTGCTAGATCGTCCACTGAACAGCGGAATTTTCCGCCTCGTACAAGACCTCAACACTCTGTATCTGGATTGTGCTCCTCTATGGAACGATAGCGCAGATGGCTGGTCGTGGATTGGTGAGCACACCGACGACTCGATTCTGATTTACGAACGCAAGCAAGGATCCGAAAGTATGATTTTTGCCCTGAACATGACTCCAATCCCACGCGAGAATTTCAGGATTGGAGTCAAAGAGGAAGGTTGGTGGCAGGAGCGGTTAAACAGTGATGCAACGGTGTATGGAGGAAGCGGCATGGGTAACATGGGGCAGGTAGAAAGCGTGCCCATCCCCTGCCACGGATGCCCCGCAAGTGTCGTCGTTATACTGCCTCCACTTGCTTTCCTTGTGCTGAAAAAGAGCTCCTGATACACGTTTGCATCCTATCGAGGCAAATATCGTACCAAGGTGGGTTAACTAGGATTTTCCATCAACATTACCTCAAGCAAGCCCTTATGAACCGTTTTTTACCCCTTTTACTATTCTTTTTGCTGCCATCCGCTGCTTACGCACAGATAAACGCCTTTGGCCTCTCTTCCGAAATTAGCGGCAATTCAATCTTCATAGGGCATCCTGTACCCGATAGCGACGAATCAGGGCTGGTCTATGTGTATCAGCGTTCGGAGGATGGAGAAGGCTGGGAAGTTGCAGCCGAGCTCATGGCTTCGGACGCAAAACCAGGCGACGCGTTTGGCTACAGTATAGCCTTAGACGGAGATCATCTTGCGATTGGTGCGCCATCTCTGGACAGTCTTGGCGGAGCGGTCTACCTGTTTGCTCGCAACTCGGAAACCGGCGACTGGCACGAAGTAGCTAAAACGACCGGCTCTACAGAAGCTCCCATCGGGGGAGCCATCGCCATTTCAGGATCTACACTTGTTACCAGTGGCATGGTCGGCGTTACTACTATCAATTCTGCTGCTGTCTACATGCAAACCGAGGCCGGCCTCGAACATACTGCCACACTGGCTCCTGAAGGGATCCAGGACAGCGACTTATTTGGAACATCAATTGCCATTGCTGGCAACGGGACCGTTTACGTCGGTGCCCCAGGCGCCAACGAAGGCGCTGGTGCCGTGTACCATTTTGCTGATCACGGAGACAACTGGCACGGAGAGATGGTCCTGAGCGGTGACCACGAAAGCATCAATGCTACAGGCCTTGGCACACTGGTAAAATCTGTTGGCAACGATTTTCTACTCGCAGCAGGCCCTGGAATCATTCCTAACATCCAACCCACTGCGCCACCTCCGCCAGGTAAACTGGTCTGGGCAAGCATTGGAGAAGATGGACTCGAAATCTCCCAGGTTCTTGATGGTGAATCGGGTGGGCAACCTGACATCTTCGCCATTGGGTTTGACCATAGCGATACGCAACTGCTGGTAGGCACCCCGATCGCGAATGGCCAGGCAGGAGGCGCTTGGGCCTATGAGCTTGATCCCGAAACGATGATGTGGACCAAGACAGGTGAAATAGCAGGTGGGGATGGAGATCAAATCTTCGGGCTTGTGATTTCCTTGAGCGATCAGGGAGCCGTCATTAGTGCTCCCGCCTCCGGTATGGGACAGGGCACAGTCCGCATAGCCAATATGGATTCGGAAACAGGTGAGTGGGCAATAAGCGAGCCTCTGAAAACCGGCAAAGAACCACCGCCGCTCGTATCCAGTGGTGCAGTAGACTGCACCGAAGGAATTGCGGGCCAGTTTGGCTGCAGCAATGTAGATCTATTGTCCTTCATGACTGTGGAAGATCTGATGGGGACCAGTAGCAGTCAGGCGAATGATGTCTGGGGCTGGGTAGACCCCGAAACAGACCATGAGTATGCATTAGTGGGCCGCAACGACGGAATGGCATTTGTGGACATCAGCGATCCGGCCAACCCGGTTTTGAAGGGAGATCTCCCGTTAACAGAAGGTGCAAACCCTAATACCTGGCGGGATGTCAAGGTCTACGCAGATCACGCTTTTATCGTCGCTGACGGCGCAGGGCAACACGGAATGCAGGTATTTGATCTCCGACACCTGCGTGAGGATACCGAAGAGCCCGTGACGTATTCCGAAGATGCTATTTACGACGGTATCGCAAGCGCACATAACATTGTGATCAACGAAGATACTGGCTTCGCATACGCTGTTGGAAGCAGTGGCGGCGGCAACTCCTGTGGAGGCGGCCTGCACATGATCAACATACAGGATCCTCTCGCGCCTGTATTTGCCGGCTGCTTTGCGGACGAAAATACCGGACGCTCAGGCACAGGATATTCGCATGATGCACAGTGCGTGATCTACGAAGGACCGGATGCAGATCACCAAGGCAAAGAAATTTGCTTTAATGCAAATGAAACCGCGCTAAGTATTTCGGACGTTACCAATAAGGAAGAACCAGTCGCCCTTTCATCAGCGGAATACCCGAACGTAGGATATGCACACCAGGGCTGGGTCACGGACGACTTTGAATATTTCTATATGAATGATGAGCTGGACGAACTGCAGGGGAAAATTGTTGGTACCCGGACACTCATTTGGGATATCACCGACCTGGATGATCCACAACTCGCTAAAGAGTTCGTGTCAGAAAACCTTGCGAGCGATCATAACCTTTACATTCAGGGAGACTTGATGTATCAGTCTAATTATAAGAGCGGCCTGCGCATTTTCGACATCAGCGACCGAATCAATCCAGTGGAGGTTGGATTCTTTGACACCGTCCCTCATGGTGATGACGACCCAGGTTTTGCTGGTTCATGGAGCAATTACCCCTACTTCCCCAGCGGCACTATTTTAATCACCAGCATGAATGAAGGTCTCTTTATCGTTCGGAAGCGGAATATTGACTTGTGATCATGATTCGTAAATCTTCGGTCAGCTTCGCACTGCTGTTCGCGGCAATTACGGGGCCCGCACTGGCTCAATCAATGCCGGGCGTTTTTAGCCATGAAGTGTTGCCTATTATTCAGGAAAAATTTCAACCGCTCCTCGAGCGGGAGACCGGCCTGACCCTCGAGTCATGGGAGACATTGATGGCAGGTTCAGATCACGGAGAAGTTGTGATCCCCTACGACTCGGACGGAAGCCTACTTATCCGCTTGGCAACACAGCTATCCAGCGAGGATCCGCTGAGCATGCACGCCGCTCATATCTCCGAAGAAGACCTGTCGACTGTCCGGTCATGGATTGAACGCGGAGCTCCAAGTGATGACGGAGACATTGCTTATTCAGATGCCTCCAACCTCCTTTATGCCTGCATCCAGGGGGCAGCTCAACTAGCGGTAATTGATATGGATGCGAATCTGGTGATTCGCACCATTGATCTACAGGAGTTAGGGTTCACAGCAGATTCCAGACCACACCATGTGGCCGTTGAGCCCGATGGATCCGCATTCTACGTATCCCTGATCGGCGATGACGCCGTGCTCAAGTTTAATCGTGAGAATGAGTTGATTGATCAGGTTGCCTTCGAGCGTCCTGGGATGCTGGTGGTCAACCCTGCTGGCCACCAACTGTTTGTAGGGCGTTCAATGAAAGCCGTCAACCCGCCACAGCGGATCGGTATTATTGAACGTGAAAGTTTGGATCTCGAGGAGTTGGACGTCTTTTTCCCTCGTCCACATGCACTTGCAATAGACCCAACCGGGACGTACGTGTACGTGGGAAGCCTCGCAGAAAACCGTATGGCCACAGTTGATTATGCGTCGGAAAGCCCCGAGTTACAATCGATCGAAGGCGATACGCATACACTGGTACAGTTTGCCGTCTCGCCGGATGGCCAGACCATGGTCGTGGGCGGACAGCTTACCGGAGAGTTCTTTTTCTTCGACACGTCGAATCCTGCTACCCCAACGCTGGTCGAATCAATCAAAGTTGGGATGGCGCCATGGCATCCGGTTTTCAGCCCGGATGGCAGCGTTGTCTGGTTCGGTAACAAAATGGGTAATCGGGCCACCGTCGTAGATATCGCAGAGCGTGCAGTAGTGGCAACAGTAGAAGGACTTTCCGAACCGCATGGAGCCGCAATATCACCCGACGGACGTACAGTGTATATTTCAAACAATAACCTCAACGGAGCCTATCATGGACGATACACATGGCAGGATGGATATCTTCCAGGTGCGATCGCAGTCATTGACTCGGAAAGCCGTGAAATCACAAAGATGCTTGAAGTGGGTCCGAACCCTACGGGCCTCGGAACACGCTAGGAACCCGTTCAGGGTAGTTCTTGGGCTTGCCGCCGTGTTCTTTGCAGGCTGCGCAACAACGCAGGAAATAAGTCTGGAAGCCCCGACATTTCCACCTTCCTATGTGCATGAGGTCTACGGCATAGAGGTGCTCAACTCCGATGGCGAGATTTTGGATCACCCGTTCCACGGTGGATTAAATCTCCCCCGACCACAGTTCGTTGACATCGACGGAGATGCCGATCTGGATTTGTTTGTCCAGGAACTGACGGGTTATGTGAAGTACTTCGAAAATACCGGTAGTGCCACTGATCCCTCATTCACGTGGCGCTCAGATCAATACCGTAACTTAGACGTGGGAGAGTGGTACCGGTTTGTTGACCTGGATCAGGACGGTGACTATGATCTCATGGGGGAAACCCCCTTCAGTTATGTACGCCTCTTTCGCAACGAGGGAACACCAACAGCACCGTCATTCTCTGCGCCGCTGGATTCCCTGAGGGACGCCGAAGGTGTTCCACTCTTTATGGATCGCCAAAATATCCCGACCATAACAGACCTTGATTGTGACGGCCTGCTGGACCTGTTTATTGGCCGAGTAAGCGGTACTGTGCTCCACTACGAGTCCATTGGCTCAGATGACTCCGGGTTGCCACGGTTCGCACTCGTAACCAACCGGTTTGAGGATATAGAGATTGTGGGGATGTTCGCCACACTGCACGGCGCAAATGCACTCACCTTTCATGATGTGGATAATGATGGAGACGAAGATCTTTTTTGGGGTGACTTTTTTGAAGCTGGCGTCCTGCTAATCGCCAACACTGGCACATGTGCTGACCCCAATCTGCGCAATGAGCCAATAGCCTATCCGCCTGATGATCCAGTGAAGACCAGCGGTTATAATTCCGTGCTGTTCGCCGATTTAGATGGCGATGGAGATTCAGAGTTATTGTTTGGAGTGCTTGGAGGGGCCTTCAACCCCAACACATCTGCTGCGGAGAATTTCTATCATCTGGATCGCACACCAGATGGATATACACTAAAAACAAAAACGCTGCTGTCTGGAATTGATGTTGGCGCAGACTCTTATCCAGTGTTTGCTGACTTGGACGGAGATGGGGATCAGGACGTTTTAGTGTCCAACAAGATTTCGGCTCAGGATTTCGAGACTGGCGAAATTTTTTACTTTGAAAATATTTCTGACTCTGGAACACTGCGCTGGCAGCAGCGGGAGCCCCTAGATATTGGCGGGCATTATAATCTTGCCCCCGCCATCGCCGATCTGGATGCTGACGGCGACTTGGATATGTTGGTTGGTACCTGGAATAAGGGCAGTCTGTATTTCCGTAATGATGGAACGCCCAGCGCACCAAATTTTGTATTGGACGAAAGCAACACTGTCACACTAACCCGGGGCAGCAATAGCACACCTGCCTTGGTAGATATTGATGCTGATGGCGATCTCGACCTGTTTATTGGCGAGTCTTCGGGAGATCTGAATTTTTACCTCAATAATGGTGGCCCCAACGCACCAAAGTTTGATCTGGTGAGCGATAAGTTCGAGGAAATTGATGTCGGACGTCGAAGTGTCCCACGCTTTGCAGACTTGGACGGAGATGGGGATCAGGATCTGATCCTGGGCCGGGAGGCCGACGGTGTGGTCCTGTATATGAATCAGGGTACTGCGCAAGCGCCCCTCTTTGTTGAATCCGGTACACTGCCTGCTCCGTTCCCGATACTTGCGGTACCCGCTTTTATAGATATAGACGACGACGGTGACTTGGACGTGTTCAGCGGCGGACTGGGCGGCGGATTGCTGTTCTTTCGCAATACCCAGCACTGATCAGGTTCATCTACTATATCTGGATAGGCGCTAGCACAACTACGTCCGCAAACGATATCGGTTGAGTCGCAACTCCAGCACAAACTGGAGTCGTGATCTTAATGACCCTTGTTACCTTCTGGTCACCCGTGATATCCGCTCTGTGCGCTATTGCGCCATACTCCTCTTTGGTCCTGTCCAAGAAGATTCTTCAGCTCCTCATCTCCTCGAGGTACGCTCTCACCCACAGCCGCTGGAGCTTCCGCAATGTGTGCAAACATAACACGCTCCGCTTCGCACGGTAATTGATCCACAGGTTGGACATATGGGCGCATCGTCCTGGTGTTGGTAGGTACCGTTTTCTGTACTAACAGATTCTGCCGGTTGTACGGCTCCTGCCTGAGGCGAATCGATCGGCACAGGTTCAAGTTCAAGCGATACATGCTGTTCCTCTTCAGCACCCCGCTGACTCGCAATGTCTGATTCTATTGCTCCAATGACGTTTTTTATAACATCCGACATAACCTGCTCCTCTGTGAATGTGAGTGCCAAATACCGAAAGATGTAGTCCATTATGGACGCTGCCATCGGAATCTTTGGGTTATTCGTGGGTCCACTCGGTTCGAAGCGCATAAAGCTGAATTTAGAGCACAGGTCTTCCAAGGGAACACCATACTGCAGAGCAATCGAAATACTCGTAGCAAAGGCATCCATCAGTCCAGATATCGTTGACCCCTCCTTTGCCATTCGGATAAAGATCTCTCCCGGCAGATTTGTGTCGGGGTATAGTCCTACATGTAAATACCCTTCGTGACCGCTAACGCTGAACTTGTGTGTAAGGGCTGGTCGCTCATCTGGAAGACGCTTACGCGTAGACTTGTATATGATGCGGGATTCGACCCTTTCCACAACCTTCGGTGCTTCCGGTAACCCATCACCTGAGGAAGCACCTTTGGTATTTCCACCCTTCGAGGTTGATAAGGGTTGGCTTCTCTTGGAGTTCTCGCGGTAAATGGCCAATGCTTTCAGACCTAAGCGCCAACCCTCCATGTAAGCCTCGCTTATTTCGCCCACGGTAACCTCCTCCGGCATATTTACTGTCTTCGAGATTGCGCCTGATACAAACGGCTGACAAGCCGCCATCATACGGATATGTCCCATGGAATGTACACTTCGTATCCCCTTGAACGGTTTGAATGCACAGTCAAAAACAGGGAGATGTGCCTCATCCAGATCAGGAGCCCCCTCTATAGTATCATGCTCACTTATATAATGAAGTATGCTTTCAATCTGCCCTTCATCATAACCTAGACGAACCAGTGCTTCAGGTACCGTGCGATTGACAATCTTGAGTGTACCATCCCCCTTACCCGCCAATAGCTTGTACTTCACCAGTGCGATATCCGGCTCTATACCGGTGGTATCACAATCCATCATAAAGGCAATGGTGCCCGTTGGGGCAAGTACCGTCACTTGTGCATTCCGATAGCCGTGATCTTCACCCAGCGTGACCATACGATCCGAGGATTCCCTAGCAGCGCTGAGCAGATAATCCGGGCAATTTTGATCGATTTCGCCAACAGCATCCCGATGCATGCGCATCACGTCCAACATACTCTCACGGTTTTCCGCATAGCCTTCGAATGGCCCAATTCTGGGATTAGCAGCGATTTCAGCGCTCCGGGCATACGCTTCTGCGTGCTCTATCGCCATAACCGCACTGGCCACTGCACGCCCTTCATCGCTGTCGTACGGCAGTCCCATAGCCATCAAGAGAGCACCCAAATTGGCGAAGCCAAGCCCTAGTGGACGGAAAAGATGGCTGTTTCTAGCAATACTTTCACTCGGATACCCGGCATTATCCACAATAATCTCCATCGCGGTAATGTAGATTCGAACCGCAGCTCTGAAACGTTCAACATCAAATGAACCATCTTCCCGCTGAAATTTGCGCAGGTTAAGACTGGCTAGATTACACGCAGAGTTATCCAGAAACATGTACTCAGAGCAGGGATTGCTCGAGTTGATAGGACCTGTCACCTTACAGGTATGCCATCGCTGAATCGTGTCTTCGTACTGCATACCGGGATCTCCGCAGATGTGCGTGCCATCGGCGATACGATCAAGGACCATCCTGGCATCAACCTCTGTGACAACCTCATTCGTTGTCACTTTGCGGAGCGCAAACGGTGTACCCGATCCCGCCGAATACATGAACTCATCGTTCACGCGCACAGATTGGTTCACGTTTTGAAACGCCACAGAACCATAGGCCGGACCGTTAAATGATCCATCATAACCCTGTTCAATCAATGCCCACGCCTTTTTTTCTTCTGTCTTTTTGGCATCAATAAACTCCATGACGTCTGGATGCCAAATTTTCAGTGTCTGCATTATCGCAGCCCGACGTGTCTTGCCTCCACTCTTAATTGTACCTCCGGTAGCATCTTGCACACGCATGAAGCTCACCGGACCACTTGGGATACCACCACCGGATAGTTTCTCATGGGTCGATCGGAGTGTCGACCAATCTGCACCGACACCAGAACCAAACTTGAATAGGCGGGCGCTCTCACTCATCAACTGCCAGATATCATCGATCGAATCCTCAACCGAGATAATGAAGCAGGCCGATCCCTGTGGATGCTCGTATGGATCTACATCCACAACATCTTGCTTGGCCGAATCCCAGCCCCAGATCGTCCGATCCCCCGAATCCTTGACGCCATAACATTCATGCAGACCGACATTGAACCACACCGGGGAGTTGAAGGCCCCATGTTGATTCACACAAAGCCAGGTGAGTTCATCGTAAAAACAATCAGCATCCTTCTGAGTGGAAAAATAGCCCTGCTTGTGCCCCCAGTCGGCTATTGTACGCGTCACGCGGTGGATTAACTGGCGTAGCGAATACTCACGTCCTCCTTCATCTGGATCCAGGTAAACGTTTGCCTGGTCTCCATAGAAGTATTTAGAAGCCACGACGTTTGTCGCCAAGGGGCTCCAATCCTTGGGAAACTCAACTTCTTTCTGCTCGAACACTAATTCTCCCTGAGGATTCTTGATTACTGCATCCCGACGTTCCCATTCGACTGAATCAAGTGCGTTCTCGCCTTCCGTAGAGAAAACACGTTCAATAGACAGTCCATCCTTTGTAGACGCGGTAGATGGTGACGGGGGAGTGTGTTTTTCAGTCACTGGCTCCATCTCTGTGGTAAAGGTTTGGTGGTGTGCGATGTGGTTAAAAGTTCGACGAGCCGCGTTACGGGAAGCTCCTACACGGGCTACACGCCCTAATTTACTCTAAATTTACTACATAAATGCCATTAAAACTACAACATATAGCAAAATGTGTGATACATGGAAAACCTTTCTGCTTACCAAGTTCCGGCTGAGTTCAGGAATTTATGATACGATTTTGCTACGATATGATCATGCCCAAGCAAGTTTCAAGATAAACAAAAATCCAAATGCCGTTATTGCAATAGCATTTCCACAGGATCATAGACTTATCCACGCGGTATCCCCAAAGTATTGTGAAAAGCTGAACCTCGCTCCAAGTGTTCTAGTTAAAGTCTGCGATGCGGTGCCATGGGGAGAATAAATAAAGCTTAGGCGCCGAGAGCTACGTGAAAAACATCCTATTGTAATAGATGCGTGATTTTGATGAGCGGAGTGCATACCCCAAGCCCCTGGACTTTGAGGTTATGCGTCCTGAATACGAGGAGCATGAAGATGGTACAGTCACGGCAACAATTACCGTGACTCCCTTTGAGGTGCAAGGCTCCAGCGTCACAGAACCCGGGGCGCGCCGGGCAGCTATCCACGAAGCGCATAAAACCTACAAAACCTATCATCCCGGTTACGAAGTCCCGAGCCCTTTTCCTGATGAGTTCGAAGATCGGGAAGAGTTTCAGTGGAAGCGGTTAAGTCCAATGGCTCGGATCACCCTCGGCGACTATGCCTTCACAGACACGACCGGAGAGGAGGATTTCGCCACGATTGAGCAAATGCTAAGCTGGGATGTGCGTCCAGCTCCATTAGACGACGAGTAAACGCGATTTCAACGCCATCAGGTGAGCCAAAGCAGCGCTGTGGTCTTCGGGAATATCTCCACCCATAATCTCCTGCTTCAACGCGTGTGCTACGTGCCGCTCGTTCCCGCGCATTGGTAAAATCACCTCCTCGTAGAGCTTGGCTCGACGCAGCGCGTCATCCTTGATCTCCATCATTAGGGCAAACGCGGCAGTATGTTCATTTGGAATTTTCCCATCCAGAATAGCTTCGCGGACTGCGTCCTTAATAATTCCAACAGCAACACCGGCCTTGATCCCAACAACCTCCATAATCTCTCGCCCACCCAGTGGCGGCTGAAAATTCCGTAGATGATCCTTAGCTTCGACTTCTGCAAACTTAGTCTCTACCGAATCGAATGCCCGCAGGTAACGCCGCACACGATGTGGATTACGTGAGGTAATGTCCGCACGAACCAGTGTCATCAGGTCTTCAATATCTTCCCCGGCGTCAAATAGCAGCCGGCGAACCGCAGAATCCGTCACCTCGTCATCCACAAGTGCCACAGGTCGATGATGCAGAGCTACCAGTTTGCTGACATAGGTCATGCGCTCATCCAACGGTAAGCGCAACTTTTTGAACAGCTTGGGAACCATCCGGGCACCGCGATCCTCATGGCCGTGAAATGTCCAACCAGTACCAGCCACGAACCGCTTGGTGCGTGGCTTGGCAATGTCGTGCAAGAGTGCGGCCCAACGCAACCAGTACTTATCCGGCGAAGCTGTTGCAGCCACGTTGTCCACTACCTGCAGCGTGTGTAGAAAATTATCCTTATGGCGCTGCCCGGCCACTGTATCCACACCTCGCAACGCGCTGAGTTCAGGGATAAACTCGTGCAGGAGCGCCATCTCCTCCAAAATTCGAAATCCCACCGAAGGCTTCGGGCTTGCCATAATCTTGTGCAACTCATCCGTAATCCTTTCCTGACTCACAATGCCGATACGTCGGGCTTCCTGCCGCATAGCCCTGCAGGTATCTACGTTAACATGAAAATCCAGCTGAGCTGCAAACCGGGCTGCCCTGATCATACGCAAAGGGTCATCTGCGAACGTAGCTCCGGCCGGCCTCGGTGTGCGAATACGACCCGCATCTAAATCTACAAGACCACCGAACGGGTCCTGTAATTCACCAAATGGCAATTCCCCTGTAAGACTGATTGCCAGCGCGTTAATGGTAAAATCCCGCCGAAGTAAATCATCCTGCAGCGTACCATCTTCTACGATCGGTTTACGAGAATCTGCTCTGTAACTTTCCCGCCGAGCGGCCACAAACTCCAACATTGTATCCCCCACTCGAACAGCAGCTGTCCCAAATTTCGGGTAAACATGAACCATCGAACCATTTAGGCGCCTACTCACCGATTGAGCAAGCCGAATACCTGCACCCTGGCCTAAAACCACAAAATCCAAATCTACAGTTGGACGCCCGAGAATTGCATCCCGAACAAATCCACCAACCGCGTACGCACTAAGCTTCAAGCTCTTAGCTTCACCCTCCACGACTCTCAGCAACTCGTACTGAGGCAGTGTACGCAGCAATTCGTTCAGATTATTCATGACAATGTTAACTCTAACGCACTAAGTCCAAAACTCCTCCACCACTGGTCCAGACGGTCTGAGCCAGAAAAATCAATAAACTATGGGAACTATACACCTGAGTTACCACGTTATGCGGCAACTCGCGTATCTATTTCACGGATCACAGGGGTCGGTAACCCGAACGCCCCTCGCCGTGCAGTTACCCTAACCCCAGAGACCAGTACATTTGCGGCCCTATTCAGGTCCGCATGGCTGCAGGCCGTCCACTCGAATGTGCTTTGTGTCGTCCGATTCCCTGTTTCGGTAGGCCCACATATCCAGGCATCAAACAAACACTCAGATCGTTGATGTCTGGTCCATACCCACGAATTTGTTCAGAGCGTAATCAATTCAATTCACAGTTCGCTCCTGATCGTCGGGCGGTTGCGCCAGAGGATTCACTGCATTCTCAAAACCACGCGCTCAATGATACACATGTTTACTCAAATATCACACTATTGAAGTGCCCTACGACTACGATTTGATTGTCCTTGGCGGTGGTGCAGGAGGCCTGACCTCCGCAGGTATCGGCGCGTTTGCGGGTGCCCGGACTGCGATCATTGAGCAGCATCGTCTCGGAGGAGACTGCACTTGGACAGGCTGCATCCCAAGCAAAACTTTGCTGCATGCAGCCAACATCGCTCAATTTGTTAGTGTACCCGGGGTCAGTGTACAACAGCCAGTCGTTGACTGGACTGAATTGATCGAACACTTGCATCAAGTTCGCAAAAACATTTATGAAGATAACGACAGCCCTGAAATTCTTGCAGGTTACGGTATAGATGTACTCACAGGACGCGCAGCCTTCGAGGATCCGCATACGGTAATCATTAATCAACAGCATAAGATATCAGCCCGCTACATTATCATAGCAACGGGAGCCCATACATCCATTCCTCCAATCCCTGGACTTACCGAGGTGACCTATCTGACCAATGAGTCCATCTTCGAACAGAGGACTCTGCCCCGTCAACTCGCAATTATAGGGGCCGGCCCACAGGGCCTGGAGCTCGGACAGGCTCTGAAGCGTCTGGGAAGCCGGGTTACGATTTTGGAAAATGCTCCCCGAGCGTTGAATCATATGGATGAGGAGTCTACCAAACTGCTCCAAGAAAGTCTACAAGGCGAAGGATTGGTCATCAAGACTGATGCCAACGTCTCGAAGGTAACTCAGGTGGATGATGCGATTCAGATTTGCTACGACATAAAGGGGCGTTCACATCTGCTCGAAACCGATGCACTCCTATTGGCTACTGGACGCACACCAAATTTCAAATCTCTCAACCTGGATGCAGCAGGGGTTAAATACAATTCCCAGGGAATATCTGTCAATGCTTCCTGCCGCACATGTACACGTCACATCTACGCCGTTGGCGACGTTACCGGCCTATACGGCACCACGCACATGGCCGAGCATATGGCCCACATTGCTGCCGGTCGTGCACTCCTGAAGCTTCCCCGACGATTAGATACGAAGCGTGTGCCTGTGGTCGTATTTACTGATCCGGAACTAGCCTGCATAGGACCAACGGAGGCAGATTTACGGGCAGCCGGTACCCGCTTCGATACACAACGATTTCCGTACAGTCACCTTGATCGGGCCATCGTAGACGAGGTCCCCACCGGGCTGATCAAGGTCTTCACTACGCAAAGATCAGGAAAGATTCTAGGGGCTACGGTTCTCGGCGCACGCGCCGGCGAACTTATTTGCGAATACGCTCTGGCCCTTCGAACAGGTGCGACTATGCGCCAGATACTGCAGACAATTCACCCCTATCCTACGTACGGACTTGGTGTTCGGCGAGTAGCAGACCAATGGATGTTACGACATATCACTGAGTCCCGGGTACGCTGGATCCAACGCATCTTCGGCTATAAAGGGAAACCCGTCAAGACTCCGCCCGGGACCGTAATTTGACACTGGCCTATTTCGTAGCAACGAGTGGACGCGTAATGGTTTTTGACAACCCCGGCCCATCAAGTTTCAACCGCAAAACGTAAACTCCTGGTGCTAACGCCAAATCCGGCGTCAAGGATATCTCGTGACTCCCCGCACTATAAGCCGCATCATCTGCCTGATACACCTGACGCCCTAACATGTCATACAGCACGGCAGTTGCCGTGACCGGTTCCGGGGTGAAAAATGATATATGGACAACCTCTGTAAACGGATTCGGGTAGGTCGCAAGCAACTCGGGCTCGGCTGGTATCTCATCTGCTTCTTCCCGTTGAGTGGTGGACACTAGGCGGAAGGTCATTCGGTTCAGATTGACTTCCCGATCCGCGAAACTTACCCGGAGGACGCGCTGGGTGCCGGCCTTTAGTTCAGGCGTACGCACCTGTTCCGTAACCCACTGCTGCCAACCGCCCGTATTGCCTATTTCTACCTCTCCGATACGATCTCCGTCAAGAGAGAAGAGGATATCTGAACCAGTCCGATCCCCCCCGCTTTGGCTGGCACCCCGAACATCAATCTCATAGACGCCATCGTGCAAAACATCCAAGGTGAACTCCAGCCACTCAAAGCGTTCAGTGAACCCCACGTTGTAAGCAAATCCGTTTGGATCCGTGGAAGGCTCAATGTCCACACCATCATTGCGATATCCCCGTCCACTGTTGCCCCCTCCAGGGTCTCCCGTAACTGCCCAGTGATCCGAATCCTGATATGCCACTCCCTGATTCCCCAGATCATAGTCAGCAGCATTGATGATACCCGGAACCTCATGCTCCTTGAATGGCTTTTGTACAGTTCCGAATTCCGGATCAAAGAGTGCAGCCAATAAGCCGCGATTCACACGAGCGGAATCCATATCCAGATAATGGGCCATCCCTATGAGACCTCTGTACGCAACCTCACCAGATGGCTCTGGCCCGTCACCGCGCCAATACCTAGTTACCTCCGCATAGCCGGGTGCAAACGGCGCACTGAGTGGGCTAGTCGTGGTTTCGATTTTTTTATGCGTCCACCAATTGATTCCAATACGATGTTCCTCCGCCACCTTCGTGAGTGCATAGAACCAGGAATTTGAGTTTTCACCAGTCTCGCCCAGATAGAGAGGCACTTGGTCCTCATCCCGCATATCTAGCAGGTACTGGATAGCGCCCTGATCGGCTCCCTTCCAGTAATGATGAAAAGAGTAGACCACATTTCCTCTTTGCTGCGGAATGCTGCGCAGATGTTCGTCAAATGACGTCGCCCACCAATTGCCTTCCAAGAAAAACAGGTGGTTGGGAGAAATCGGTTGTACCGCGTTGATGATCCGGGTATAAAGATTGGCCAGACTCGAAGCGATATCGTCGGGGACTGTGGGCTCGTTAATAAGATCATACCCGATGATCAGGGGTTCGTCATTGTAGCGTCTGGCAATTTCACGCCAGATCTTTATTGTCTGCGGCCAATACTTGTCTGGTTCAGTCCAGAGCCGCGCTTCACCATCACTGTCCGAAATCCCGCCCTCATTCTGAGCGCCCGGCGCCGCGTGCATATCAAGAATCACATTTACTTCATGCATTCGACACCATTCCAAGAGCATATCTAGCAGCTCAAAACCATCCTCCTCCCATATATCAAGCTCAGGATTGTAAAACAGTCGGTAATGAAAGGGCAGTCGAATATGATCGAATCCCCACTCTCTAATCTTAGCAATATCCTTCTCTTGCACGTACTTCTCTGTAAACAACTCGAAAAATTCTTCCGTCCCCCGTTCACCAATGAGATCAATCATTTGGTTCCGGATTCCAGTGGGACCGTCTGTTGGTTGACTTCTCGTTGAAATATGGAGCATGTAACCTTCCGGCAGTAGCCAACCACCAAGTCCCATGCCCTTGATTACCGAAGGCTGTCCATTCGCATCCAAAATCTCCGTTCCGCCAACGCTGAAGTAACCGGCCGAGGCAAGTTCTACTTCCTTCAGTTCGAACCGGAAAGTACCCACCGGTTTCACTACCCCACTCACCAGGAACGGCGCTTCCTGTATACGTCTGATTTCCTCTCTCGGGCTGGTGGGTCGATTGGGTGATGTATAGTCGGATCCGCTGTCAGTTCCTGCATCGTAAACGAAGAGTTCCACTTCCAGCGTATCAATCCAGTTCATATCCTCATCCAACAGATCCAGACCAGATACACCGACAAACCAGTCAGGACTCGGGGCAAGCATTGATGTGACCGTCACTAAATTCCAGGGCGGGCGGACCTCGAAGGTTGTTTTTCGAACACCGGGAGAATTAACCCCCGACGCATCCACGATAGCATCCGCGTTCGATGCGTTGATTGCTTGGTTAATTTCGCTACGAAACGCCCCCTTGGCCCCAAGCTCAGCCATTTGCTTAATGCCTTCCGTCGCAACTTCCCCGGTACGCCAAAAGTGCACAGCATCACTGTGAGTGGCTCCAATTAGCCCGGAAAAATGAGGATTGGGTGGAAAGCCATTCGGATGTGTCGAGGCACTCCAGGTTGGGGTGAAGGTCAGCTCATAGGTAGCCCTACCCTGTGCCATCACGACGGATGCAGCCAAGAGACCACCGGCTAAAAAGCAAATCAACCACTTTTGAAATACGAGCACGAACCTGGCCATCGCTACACTGATCGTATGTGATTCATCCTGTATCTGGTTGTAGTCACCAACTACCCCGTTACTGGATACCTAATCCAAATGTAATAGTTCAAAGCAGTGACATACTGTCCAGCAAAAAGCATGCCTATCAATTGTGAATATTTCGTAGTTACACCTTTAAATTTGGCAACCGACTGTGTAACAATGTCCTCTTAACGGATACCCTCTATATCGCGTCTCAGGATCGCTCAATCCAGTCAGGGATGGGAGTAACAGTTTCCTCAGGATCTGGGCCCGGATCGGACCATCCCATCTCGCTAACGGTCATTAATGGCCTAAGTGTCATATCATGCTCCACAAGAATTTGGCAAGCTAACCTTACCTCCCCAAACAGATTACGATCTGCTAATTTTTCCTGCTCCGCTCGAGAAATGACCTCAGGCTCCCCCTCGGTGATCTCTACTCGACAGGTCGTACAGCGTGCATACCCACCGCAACGGTGTCCAATATCAACTCCATTTGCTTCCAGCGCATTTACCAACCGCTGTCCTTCTTCAATTTCGAAAATTCCATACCCAGAGACCGTTATCTTTGGCATCTACATCAAGTTTTGTGAGCGACTCTTGTCTGAATATACCACTATCTCTACGGATATCGAATAATCATGAGGATGCGTTGGAATTTTTACACTCTCGCTATTATAATTTTGACCCTAAGTGCCTGCCAGTCGGCTAGAGAAACCGTCCAAAATGGCCCGTCAGGCTGGGGTTATGTCAGCCCAAGACGTGTTCCTCCCGCTATAGAACACCCCCGCACACCTGTCAACACCCCCGTCATCGTTAACCCGGCTGCACTTGAGCGTATTGACTCACTGGTCATGGATTTCATTGATGCGCAAGCCTTTCCTGGCGCGGTAGTGTCCGCAGGACAGGGAGCAAGTGTGATCAAAATGACTGAGTATGGTACATATACATACGCCGCCCAACGGCGTATGGAGCTGGAATCACTCTTTGATCTCGCATCCCTGACCAAGGTCGTTGCTACGACGACAGCAACTATGATCCTCTACGAGCAGGGTCGGCTAGATATAGAGGCACCCGTATTTCACTACTTGAACGCATACAACACACCTGAGAGACGCTCCATTACCGTACGCCATCTTTTGACACATACAAGCGGGCTGCCTGCTTGGCGACCATTCTACCTCGACGGTATTGTTACCCGCGAAGCAGTACTGGATTCCATACTCACGACCGCGCTTCTTTCAGAACCAGGAGAAGAATACCTCTACAGTGATTTTGGCATGATTTCGCTTGCATTAGCCATTGAATCAATCACGAGAGAACCTTTTGATCAATGGTGTAATCGAAATATTTTCGGACCGCTTGGTATGACATCCACAGGGTTTCGTAGTACAGGCACACCGGATCTCACCGTCGTACCTACTGAACTGGATGACTACTTCCGTAATCGCCTGATACAGGGGGAGGTACACGACGAAACCGCTTGGACACTGGGAGGGGTAGCTGGCCATGCCGGGCTTTTTTCCACAGCATTGGATCTCTCACGGTTTGCTCAGATGATGGCACAACGAGGAAATTTCTCTGGAAAGGAATTTCTGAAACCTCAAACAATTGATCTCTTTACGACTGTGGTGGATACTTCATTCAGTACACGCGCACTGGGCTGGGATACGCGAAACCTGAATGATGAGCCGTCTTCCGCCGGTCAATACTTCGGTCCGCGAAGTTATGGTCATACTGGTTTTACTGGAACTTCCCTGTGGATTGATCCTGATTCAGAGGTTTGGATAATTCTGCTCACCAACCGTGTCTATCCGACGAGGGACGAGTACGAACGATTCAGGGGCATTCGGGGATCGGTTGCAGATGCGGTCTATGAGGCATTTTTCTGGACGTTGCCCGAATAGGATACGGAACAATCATCACGTTTGAGCTTTCGCAGCCGCTGTCCTAACCGTATTTAGTGCTTGCCCGAAAATATAAATATTGGTCGGTTTAGCATGTTTCTGTAGGGTTCTTTGGTGGCATTTGGCCGTATTTCGGCCCATCTGGCTTGATTTTGGCGTCTGGGGGTCGTCTT
>LXNI01001334.1_pt1 | contig 21989 bp, 22 predicted proteins | sample 809091 | NCBI WGS metagenome assembly LXNI01 (sample SAMN04870527, study PRJNA318959) | sponge metagenome | biome: 01000161; feature: marine sponge reef; material: water | host: Sarcotragus foetidus | place: Greece: Milos, Mediterranean Sea | collected 2013-05-29 | depth 5-7 m | reverse complement strand
CTGTTCGCGGGCCACGACGAGGGCGCCGCCGCGTGGGCGCGCATCGCCTCGCTGATCGAGACCTGCAAGATGAAAGGCGTCGAGCCGCACGCCTGACTCAAGAGCACGCTCGGGAAGATCGCCGCCGGCCACCCGCAGTGGAAGATCCACCAGTTGCTGCCGTGGAACTTCGATCCCGAGGCCGAGACCGGCTGATCGCGGCGCTCCTGTCGACCCCCAAAATCGCTGTCAACCCAGATCCCGATATGGGGTCCGGATACCGCCTAAGACACACCTGCAGCGCACGCGCGCCGACGGCAGTCCGCATCAGCAGGAAGTATTCAGATAACCCTGATCGGCGATCAGGGTAGGGAGCAGGCATTCCTGGAATGGGTCAGCGCCATCAGTCCGTCGACGCAGGGTTTTCGGTTGCACGGCGCGTACATGGACCGGTCAGTGTTCTTCCGCAGCACTCTGCCTGTCCTTGTGGCCTCGCTGCCGGGCTTCTGGCTGCGGATGACCCAGGGGTTGCCCTCGACGTGCTCGATGCCGTCGAGCACCTTCAGGGCCGGCGTGGTCAGTGGCACCATGCGCGCACGCTTGCCGTCGCGGAGCCGGAACTCGCCGGCGGTGCGGTCGACGTCGTCCCATCGGAACGCGAGGATCTTGGACTTGCGGCAGCCGGTCAGCATGCTTCCGCCCGACCAGGCAGGCATGCGCGCGTGCCTGCACGCTCCCAGGATCGGCGGCGCCCTCAGCAGGCCTCGTTTAGGATGCTCGGGGAGACGAGTAGCCATTCGCGCATTTTTGTGCGAGATTGCCGTCCGTAAACGGGCGTGAATTCATGGCGAAGGTGAGGAAGCTGGCGCGCAGGTACGGGATCGCGGTCCGGTTCGATCGGACGAGGGGCAAGGGCAGTCACGGCACCCTCTATTACGGCGATCGCCACACCGTGGTGAAGGACCGCAGGAAGCCCCTCAAGACCGGAACGCTTCGCGGCATGTGCAAGCAGATCGGCATCACCCGGACGACCTCTAGGGAAGTTCGATCATGGCAACGCGATACAGCTACCCCATCGACCTCCACAAGGAACCCGAAGGCGGCTATTCGGTCACCTTCCCGGACTTCGACGACGCGCTCACGGACGGCGACACGCTTGCCGAGGCAGTCGCGGAAGCCGCCGACTGCCTTGAGGAAGCGATCGCGGGCCGCATGGCGCGGCGCGAGTCCATTCCCGCGCCGAGCCCGGCGAAGGATCGGCCCACGGTGACGCCCGGCGCGGTTCTGGCCGCCAAGACGGCGCTCCACGAGGCCCTGCGCGAGCAGCGGCTGTCCAACAGCGCTTTCGTGGTGGCCCTGGGCGTCCAGGAAAGCGAGGTTCGCCGCATGCTCGACCCGCGCCATGCCACAAAGATTGGCAGGCTGGAGGAAGCCCTGGCGCGATTTGGAAAGCGCCTGGTGATTACCGTAGAAGCAGCCGCCTGAACCGGCCGTCGCTTCTGCCCAGGCTGGACAGGGTCGCCTTCCAGCTTCTGGAACGGCCGAGTCTCGCCGGGAGCGCCGTCGTCCGCGAAATCGCGGATATCTACTACGGTCGACAGGTATCGGTGCTGTGACCGAGGCGCCTCGCCAAGACCGGACAGTCCCGGACGACCGCTTGTCCCCGCGTCCCGAAGCTCCGTCAGAACGAGGCTTGCCAGCCGGAGAGCAGGACCACTTCGGCATCCGCATCGCTGCCATGCCCGGGCTCGCGGGACAGGATTGCGCCCATCGTGATCTTCTTCCGGTCGTGTGGACTATGCAAGACCGACGCACGGCGCCATGCCGTCCGCCAGGAACTGAGCGCGCCGGTGCTGGCCGAACTCGAGACCTGGATGAGGGCCGAACGCACGCTCAGGAGTATTGCCCGCGGCCGCAAGTCGTGGCTGTTCGCCGGCTCCGACCGCGGCGGCAGGCGCGCCGCGGCCATGTGCGCCGCGGCCATGTACACGTTGATCGGCACCGCCAAGCTCAACGACGTCGATCCGCAGGCCTGGCTCGCCGATGTTCTCGGCCGGATTGCGGAGACCCCGCAGAGCCAGCTCGACGAACTCCTTCCCTGGAATTGGGTTCCGGAGCAGAGGCTCGATCAAGCCGCATAAGCCGGCTCACGCCCCAAACCGATCCGCCCCAAAACGCGCGCGCCGCTCAAAGCCGGCCTACCTACCCCTGCCGCCTTCGGCGGATGCATATGATCGATCTTTGACGCGCCGCCGGCCACGATCCCGGACTGCGTCTCCTGTTGAGACAATTCGGGCTGTTGAGCCCGTAGCGCCTGCTCCCCCCTTGCCGCCTTTCGCGCCCCGGTCGTCAGACGACGGCGGCGAGTTCCTCTTCGAGGTCGGCCATCTGGGCGCCTCCGGCCATCAGCCGGCGGATGTCCTCGCCGCCGAGTTCGTCCGCCATCCCGCTGCCGATGACGCGGCCGAGGCTGAGGAAGGTGTAGCGGTCGGCCACCAGCTGCGCATGGATCTCATTATGGGTGATGAGAATGATCGCGATGTCGCCGCGGCTGCGCACTTTCTTGATGGTCTTCAGCACTTCGAGCTGCTGCTTCTGCCCGAGAGCCGAGGTCGGCTCGTCCAGGATCAGCACGCGGGCCCCGAAATAGATGGCGCGGGCGATGGCGAGAGTCTGCTTCTGTCCGCCGGACATGGTGCCGACCGCCTGCTCGGGATTGGCGATGTCGATCCCGATCCTGGCCATCTCCTCGCGCGCAATCCGGTTCATTGCCGCCGTCTGCATAATGCCGAACGGCCGCGCGCCCTTGGTGATCTCCCGGCCCATGAAGAAATTGCGCGTCACCGAGGTCAGCGCATTGAGCGCGAGGTCCTGATACACGGTGCCGATGCCCGCATCCGACGCGGCCAGTGGATTGCGGAAGGACACGGGCGTCCCATCGACATAGATCCGGCCCGAGTTCGGCTGGTGGACGCCGGCAAGCACCTTGATGAGAGTCGATTTGCCGGCCCCGTTGTCGCCGAGAAGCGCATGCACCTCCCCGGGATGGACCTCCATGGAGACGCCGTCCAGAGCGGTGAAATTGCCGAAGCGCTTGACGATGTCCTCGAGTCGGATGAGTGGCTGGGCCACGTCATATCCCTCCGGTGAAGCGTTTCCGGATGGTCTCATTGCTCAGCGCGGCGATAAGCAGCACCGTGCCGAGGAAGGTCCGGTAGTAGGAGCCGTCGATCCACGAGATGTAGAACACGGAATTCTGCACCAGCCCGAAGATGACCGCGCCGAACACGACGCCGACAATGGACCCGAAACCGCCGGAGAGGATCACGCCGCCCACCACCGAGGCGGCGATCGCCTCGAGCTCCTTGAGATTGCCCTTTGCGGCGTCGGCCGTGTTGGTGTCGAACACCTGGGTGGCGGCGAAAACGGTGGCGCAGAACGCGGTGAACATGAACAGCGACACCTTCACCTTGTCGGTTGGCACGCCGTTCGCCCTGGCCGCTTCCTCATTCCCGCCGGTCGCATAGATCCAGTTTCCGACCTGGGTGCGCGAGAGCACGAACCAGGCTATGCCGGCGATCACGAACCACCACGCCACCTTGGCGTCCAACCCTGTCACCCACTGGTCTCCGGCGCGGTTGTAGTTGAGCCCGAGCCAGAAGAGCACGTCGTAGAACCACTGGAACGCCTCCCCCCCGAAGAGGGCGGCGAACCAGTCGGTCTGCTTGAAATCCGGAAGCCCCGAAACCTGCGTAGAGCCGTTGAAGGTCCGGAAGCACACCTCCGTCGCCCCGCGCAGGATGAACAGGAATGACAGGGTCACGATGAAGGAGGACAGCCGGGTCCGCACCACGATGAACCCGATGAACCAGCCGATCGAGAGGGTGAGGCAAAGCGTGATCACAAACGCCGTGAGCGGCGAGGCCGGCCCCAGGCCGAACGGCAGGCCCCATTTCAGCATGACCGCCATGGACATGCCGGCGAAGCCGATCATCGAGCCGATCGAGAGGTCGAATTCCCCCGCGATCATGAGCATGCACGCGCCAGTGGCGATGATCCCTAGCTGGGCGATGATGGAAAGGTTGTTCTTGATGCCCAGCGGGTTGTACACCACGTCGCCCGCCACGACGGCGAGGAAGACGAGCAGCACGACCATGCCCGAGAACGCCCCGATCTCGGGCCGGTGGACTAGGCGGGAGAACCACCCGGCATGCTTCAGGCGGTCGGCTTCCGATCGGCGGGCGGCGCTTGCGTCTTCGGTCGTGGCGGGTTCCATCCGGAGGTCTCCCTCCAAAGCCGTTTATCGATCTTGACGCGGACCGGCCTGCATGCGGCTGCGGGCCGGTCCGCGGTTTGCGGTTCCGGAAGCGGGCGTCGAACGCCGGCGATCAGCGGTTCACGCCGGCCTGGGCCGCGACGCCGGCTGCGTTGGAGGCATCGACGAAGCCGGGCCCCGACGGAATGTTCGCGCCCGGGAGCAGCCCTGCGTTCTGGTTGTAGAGATGCAGCACGATGATCGGCATGTAGCCCTGCAGGCGCTGCTGCTGGTCGATGGTGAACGCGACCTCGCCCGCCTGAATGAGATTGATAACCTCGGGCGACAGGTCGAAGCAGGACAGGTGGACCTCGGCGCCGACTTCCTTCACCGCCGCCGCGGCCGCGACGCAGACATGCGGGCCCACAGCAAGCAGCGCATCGATTCCCTGATCCGCCTGGAGGGCCGCCGCCGTGCGGGTCTTGATCTGCGCGACGTCATTCGAGACGTCGATCATGTTGAGCTCCATCCCCATCGACTCGAAATAGCCGGTGCAGCGGTCAACAAGCGCGGTGTTGAAGGATTCCTGGTTGAGGCAAAGGCCCTTGGTCGCGCCTTCCGCCTTGGCCCGCTCGCCGGCCTTCTCGCCGGCCAGCCGCTCCGGTTGCCCGACATGCATGAGGGCCCCGACCGCGGCGGAGGATTCCAGCCCTGAATTCATGGTGATGACCGGAATGCCCGAGTCCGTGGCCGCCTTGATGGCGCCGCCGAGCGCGTCGGCGTCCGGCAGGGAGACCACAATGCCGTCCGGCTGGGTCGCCGCTGCGGCTTCGATGAGCTGGGCCATGTCGGCCATGTCCCCGGACGGCGCGAAATTGTACTCGAACTCCGCCCCGACCGCCTTGGCAGCATCTTCTCCGCCCTTCTGGACGACAGGCCAGAAGGGGTCGGTGCCTTGGGTATGAGTAATCATGACGAACCGCTCGGCATTGGCCGCGCCGGCCGCCAACATGGCCGCAATCGACGCCGCCGCGAAAACGACTGCCTTCTTCATGGGGTTTGTCTCCCTGACGAGGTATTGATGAGGTCCTGCGCCTTCAACCGCCAAAATTGACCGGACTCAGGCCCGTTAACGCAACCTTGAATTTCTACTATGCCAGACGTGGCGCGCGCAACACTTGCAGACCCGTCTCCCGCAGCAAATTCGTGCCGGTTTTCGTCGCCGGCTCCGGGGGCGTCAACGATGGTCCCGTCGCTTGTGTCGGGGTGCGAGCGGCGGCTCGGCGCCGGCGAGCCCGCATATCTTTACGAGGCCGATGGCGAAGCGGCGCAACCGGGTCATGGCCTCCGGTGCGCGCCCGAAGCCACCAAGCGGCATCCATGTCGAACCGAGGCGGGGCAGTCCGGTTTCGCCGTCAGCCCCTTGCCATGCAGAGCGCATGCCCAAGGGACGAATCAGACGTGACACCGGCATGAGACACCATTTACAGCGCGGGGGCGCGCTGATAGGGTCCGCGCCCTCCGGCGGAGAGGGGCGGCGGGACGGATGAAGGTTATTGCGGGCAACAGCAATCAACCGCTCGCCCGGGCGATCAGCGACTATCTCGAAGTGCCGTTGACCGCGGCCAGCATCAGAAATTTCTCCGACAAGGAAGTCTTCGTCGAGATCGAGGAAAACGTCCGTGGCGAGGACGTGTTCCTGATCCAGTCGACGTCCTTCCCCGCCAATGACAATCTGCTGGAATTGCTGGTTGCTATCGACGCGCTCAAGCGCGGCTCGGCGCGGCGCATCACGGCGGTCATGCCCTATTTCGGCTATGCCCGGCAGGATCGCAAGACAGGGCCGCGCACGCCGATCTCGGCCAAGCTGGTCGCCAATCTGATTACGACGGCCGGCGCCCACAGGGTGCTGACCATGGATCTCCACGCGGCGCAGATCCAGGGCTTCTTCGACATCCCGACCGACAACCTGTTCGCCGCGCCCGTTTTCGCCAACGACATGAAGCAGGCATTCGGCGACGAGGCGCCGGTTATCGTGTCGCCGGATGTGGGCGGCGTGGTGCGCGCCCGCGACATTGCGCGCCGTCTTGACAGCGAGCTTGCAATCATCGACAAGCGCCGCCCGCGCGCCGGCGTTTCCGAGGTAATGAATATCATCGGTGAGGTCGGCGGACGGCGCTGCGTCATTGTCGATGACATCGTGGACAGCGCCGGCACATTGTGCAACGCGGCAGTGGCGTTGATGGAGGAGGGGGCGAGCGCCGTCTCGGCCTATGTCTCGCACGGCGTCCTGTCGGGCGGGGCGGTGGACCGGGTCACGGCCTCGCCGATAGACATGCTGGTGACGACGGACAGCATCCAGGCGACCCGGGCGATGCAGGAGGCGGATAATGTGCGGCAGATCACTGTTGCGCCGCTGCTGGGCGAGGCGGTGCTGCGGATCACACAAAGCCGGTCGGTTTCGAGCCTGTTCAACTGAGGCCGGCCTGCAGAAGGAAAAGAACGGAAGACCATGAGCGAAAACGCCATTCTCGCCGCCATACCGCGGCAGGGCGCCGGCACGGGGCCGGCGCGCGCGCTGCGCCGCGAGGGCCGGGTGCCGGCCATCATCTATGGCGGCAGCAAGGAGCCGGAGAAGGTGTCCGTCGAGGATCGCCGGCTGCGCTGGCTGATGAGCCGCGGCGGCTTCACCGCCACATTGCTCGATCTGGAGATCGAGGGCACCGGCCGGGAGCGCGTGATCCCGAAGGAGGTCCAGCGCCATCCGGTTACCGACCGCCCCCTGCATGTCGATTTCATGCGCGTGTCGGCGGCTTCGGAGCTGACCGTGCGGGTTCCGGTCGCGCTGCTGGGCCAGGAAGACTGCGCCGGCCTCAGGGCAGGCGGCGCGCTCGCTGTCGCGCAATATGATGTCGAGGTCGTCTGCCGCGCGGACAGCATCCCGGACTCGCTGGAGGCAGACATCTCCGGGCTCGAGATTGGCGACGGGCTCAGGCTTTCCGATCTTGCCCTGCCGGAAGGCATCCGCTCCGCCAGCGATGACGACCCGCTGATCGTTTCGATCTCGGCTCCCGCGGGCGGCCTGGGCGAGGACGCCGGCGAGGAGCAGGAGGGCGAAGAGGAAGGCGGCGAGGAGCCTGCCGCCGACTGACCGTCCGGCCGGAGGAGGCCGCCTGCCGTGCAACTCTTTGTCGGGCTGGGCAATCCCGGCCCGAAATACGCCCGCCACCGCCACAATATCGGGTTCATGGCGCTAGACGCGATCGCCGGCCGGCACGGCTTCCCCGCCTTCCGAAACCGCTTTCGCGGACTGGTCAGCGAGGGCTGGCTGGGCAGCGAGCGGGTGGCGTTGCTCAAGCCGCAGACCTTCATGAACGAGTCCGGCCGCTCTGTCTCCGCAGCCATGCAATTCTACAAGCCGGGCCTCGCCCAGGTCACGGTGTTCCATGACGAGCTCGACCTTGCGGGCGGCAAGCTGCGTGTGAAGCGGGGCGGCGGTTCGGCCGGCCATAACGGGCTCCGCAGCATGGACCGCCTCCTCGGGCCGGGCTATCGGCGCGTGCGCCTCGGTATCGGGCATCCGGGCGATTCGAGGCGCGTCACCGGCCATGTGCTGCACGCCTTCGACTCCGGGGACTCGGACTGGCTCATGCTCATGCTGGACGCTGTGGCGCGGTCCGCCGATCTGCTGGCGGCGAATGATGATGCGAATTTCATGAACCGGGTGGCGATCCTGACCCGCCCGCCGCCTTCCGCCGCGCCGGCCCCGGAGGCCTGACGGCGGCATGGGTTTCAAATGCGGCATTGTGGGGCTGCCGAATGTCGGCAAGTCCACGCTCTTCAACGCGCTGACGGCGACCGCCCAGGCCCAGGCGGCGAACTACCCCTTCTGCACGGTCGAGCCGAATATCGGGCGGGTCGCCGTGCCGGACACCCGGCTGGAGCGGGTCGCCGGGCTTGCCAATGCGCCGCGCGCGGTGCCGACCTTCCTCGAATTCGTCGATATCGCCGGGCTGGTGCGCGGCGCCTCGCGCGGCGAGGGCCTCGGCAACCGGTTCCTCGGCAATATCCGCGAAGTGGACGCCATCGCCCATGTGCTGCGCTGCTTCGAGGATGGCGGCGTGACCCATGTGGACGGGCGCGTCGATCCGGTGCGGGATGCGGAGACGGTCGAGACCGAGCTCATGCTGGCGGACCTCGAAAGCCTGGAGCGGCGCTTCGACCAGGCGAAGAAACGTGCGGCGGCGGGCGACGAGGACCAGAAGGTCCTTGCCCGCACAATGGCGCCGGTGCTCGCGGCGCTGGAGGCGGGCCGCCCGGCGCGGAGCGTCGCCTTCGATCGCGAAGACGACCGGGCGGCCTTCGAGGGCCTGCAGCTGCTCACCGCCAAGCCCGTGCTCTATGTGTGCAATGTCGGCGAGGCCGATGCGGCTTCGGGCAACGAGTTTTCGCGCCAGGCGGGGGCGCGCGCGACCCGCGAAGGCGCGGCCTGCGTCATCGTTTCCGCGGCGATCGAGGCGGAGGTCGCTATGCTCGCCGACACGGGGGAGCGCACCGAATTCCTGGAGACGCTGGATCTTCGGGAATCGGGCCTCGACCGCGTGATCCGCGCGGGCTACCGGCTGCTCGGGCTCATCACCTTTCTGACGGCCGGGCCGAAGGAAGCGCGCGCCTGGACGGTGGCCGCCGGCGCCACCGCGCCCGAGGCGGCAGGCCGTGTCCACACCGACTTCGAGCGCGGCTTCATCCGCGCCGAGACCATCGCCTTCGACGACTATGTGGCCTTTGGCGGCGAACGCGGCGCCAGGGAAGCGGGGCGGATGCGCGCCGAGGGCCGCGACTATGTGGTGAAGGACGGCGACGTCCTGCTCTTCCGCTTCAATCTGTAGCGGTGTCCTTCCTTCACGTGCATTTGAGCATTGACATGCGATGCTCGATGCAACAACATCACGCATCACCGTGCTTATCGAAAGATCCGACCATGCGTACTACGCTCAATATCGACGACGACCTGCTGCTTGCAGTCAAGGAAATCGCAAGGCGCGACGCCAAATCCGTGGGCGGGGCGGTGTCCGACCTGCTCCGCCGGGCGCTTGCGGGCGGCGAGCCTTACGGAACGGAGATGGCGGAAGTGCAGGCGTCCTTCGGGACAACGGAGTTCGGCTTCCGTCCGTTCCCGCCGCGCGGCGGCGTCGTCACCAACGAGCTGATCGACCGGCTCCGGGAGGAAAGCGGCGGCTGATGCGCGCCCTGCTGGATGTCAATGTGCTGATCGCGCTGCTCGACGCCCAGCACCTCCACCATGAGCCGGCCTGGCGCTGGTTCCGGGACAATGCCTGGCATGGCTGGGCTACCTGCGCCGTCACGCGCAATGGGTGTGTGCGCGTCATGTCGCAGCCGGCATATCCGGGCAACCTGCCGCCGCGCGTCGTCGCCGACCGGCTGCGCGCAGCGGTCGCCGGAGACCGCCACTGTGCCTGGGCGGACAATGTGAACCTTCTCGACCCAGGCACGATAGACTGGCGCCATGTCTTCGGCCCCCGGCAGATTGCGGATATCCACCTTCTGGCATTGGCCGTCGCCCATGAGGGCCGGTTCGTCACCTTCGATGCCCGCATTTCGCCCGATGCCGTCATCGGCGCAGAGGACCGGCATTTCTGCGTCATCTGACCGCTGTTGCGTTCGCTATGCAGCGGCGCGTTCGCCCCCGAGCGCTTCCGCAGCCGGGATCACTTCCTCCACCAGGCGGCGGGTCTGAGCCATGATCTCCTCGTCGTCCCGGCCCATCGGGCGCAGGATGAACTTGGAGATCCCGGCATCGACGAAGGCGGCGATGCGGGCGAGAATGTCCTCCTGGCCGCCGACCGCCCATTGCCGGCGCGGGTCGCGCCCGGTGCGTTTCCTCTGCGCCTCGGCCGCCTTCGCCACCAGCGGCTCGTCCCAGGAGCCGAAGCGCGCATTCAGCCCGGTGCCGAAATGCTCCGGATCGAAGGGCCGGCCCTCGGCGTCGGACGCCTCGCGGATTGCGGCCACCACCGGCCCGACTTCCTCCGGCGCCTCGCCGCCCGCCTGCCAGCCCGTGCCCCATTTCGCCGTCCGGCGGATGGCGGCCCGGCTCGACCCGCCGATCCACAGCGGCAGCGGGTCCTGCACCGGGCGCGGCGAGATCGAGGCGTCCTTCATGGCGTAGAACTCGCCCTCGAAGCTCACCTTTTCCTCCGACCACAGCCGGGAGAGGATTTCCAGCCCCTCATTCGTCCGCCGCGCGCCCTTGTCGAAGGCCTCGCCGCGCACTTGCCATTCCGGCCCGCGCGGGCTGCCGACGCCGAAGGCCGGCAGCAGCCGGCCCTCGCTGAGTACGTCGATGGTAGCGCATTGCTTGGCGAGCAGCAGCGGGTCTCGCAGGCCGACCGAGGCGACATTCATGCCGAACTTGATCCGCCGGGTCCGCCCGGCGATGGCGGCCATGGCGCTCATGCACTCCAGGATCGGCTGGCGCGAGACCAGCCGGTCCGTCTGCCAGAGCGAATCGACGCCGCCCTCCTCGCAGAGATCGACCCAGCGCCAGAAGGCGCGCGCGTCCGAAAACGGAAAATCCGCCAGCCCCAGCCCGACACCAATGCCCATTGCCCGCCGCTCCTGCTATATCCGGGGGCGACTATACCCGAGAGACACGACAGCCGGGAGCGGCACGCATGGAATTCGGTCTGAGCATCCCCAATCGCGGCCCTATGGCCACCCCGGACGCCATCAGGGCATTGGCCGAAAAGGCCGAGGAAAGCGGCTTCGTCCGCCTCGCGATACCCGATCATGTCGTCATCCCGAAGAGCTACGCCTCGCGCTATCCCTATGATGTCTCCGGCAAGCTCACCGGGGACTGGGGCGACTGCATGGAGCAGCTCATCCTGATGACCCATGTGGCGGCGGTCACCCGCAAGGCGCGCATCCTCTCCGCCGTCATGGTGGTGCCGCACCGCCCGGCCGTGTTCACCGCCAAGGCGGTGGCGACCATGGATGTGCTCTCCGGCGGGCGCATCGACCTCGGCGTCGGCGCAGGCTGGCTGCGCGAGGAATTCGAGGCCATCGACGCCCCGGATTTCGACGCGCGCGGGCGCGTCACCAGCGAATATCTGGAAGCGTTCAAGACGCTCTGGACCGCCGACGATCCCGCCATGGCGGGCGAATTCGCCGCCTTTGACGGCATCGTCTTCGCCCCGAAACCCGTGCAGCGCCCGCATCCGCCGATCTGGACCGGCGGCGAGAGCGGGCCGGCGCTGCGCCGCGCCGCGCGCCATGCCGATGTCTGGTTCCCCATCGGCGCCAATCCGCGCCATCCGCTGGACACGCCCGCGCGCTTCGCCGCCGGTGTCGCGCGCATGCGCGCCGAGGCGGAGAAGGCCGGCCGCGACCCGGCGGCGATCGGGCTCGCTTTCTCGGCCAATTGGTACCGCGAAGACCTCGAGCGGCGGAATGACGAGGGCGAGCGTTTCCTCTTCACCGGCTCCGATGAGCAGGTGGCCGGGGACGCGGCCGCGCTCCGCGAGATCGGCGTCACGCGGCTCATGTTCAACTTCCTGCGCCCGAGCCTGGAGGAGACCTTCGCCGCCATCGACCGCTTCCGCGAAAATGTCATGGCGCGGGTTCTGCCATGACCGCGCCGCTGGACCCGGCTGCGCTCGCGGACGTCAGCTTCAACGAGGCGGGTCTCGTCCCGGCCGTCGCCCAGGCGCATGACACGGGCGAGGTGCTGATGATGGCCTGGATGAACCGCGAGTCGCTTGCCGAGACGCTCAGCACGGGGCGCGCCTGCTACTGGTCGCGCTCGCGCCAGGCCTTCTGGCGCAAGGGCGATACCTCCGGCCACATCCAGCGCGTGCGGGAATGCCGGCTGGACTGCGACGGCGATACCATCCTGCTGCTGGTGGAGCAGACCGGGGCCGCCTGCCACACCGGAGCCCGGAGCTGCTTCTTCCGCCGGCTCGGGGAGGACGCGCCGTCATGAACCGGGCCCTCCGCTGCCTCGCCGCCGGCCTGGCGCTGCTGGCCGCCGGCTGCGCGACGGCGCCGCCCGACGACCAGGGCAATATCTGCTCCGTGTTCGAGCAATATCCGGACTGGTACGACCATGCCCGCGCCAGCGAACGCGCCTGGGGCACGCCGGTTCCGGTCCAGATGGCCTTCGTCCACCAGGAATCGAGCTTTCGCAGCCATGCCCGGCCGCCGCGAAAGTGGCTGTGGTTCATTCCCTGGGGGCGCCAGACTTCGGCCAAAGGCTATGCGCAGGCGCTGGACGGCACTTGGGAGGAATACCGGAACGAGCGCGGCGGGCTGTTCCGCAGCCGCACCGACATGGGGGACGCGCTCGACTTCATCGGCTGGTACAACCGCAAGAGCCATCGCCAGCTCGGTCTTGCCTATACCGACGCCTATGCGCTGTATCTCGCCTATCACGAGGGCCGTGGCGGCTATCGGAGCGGGAAGTGGAAGAACAAGCCCAAGCTCAAGGGCATCGCCCGCAAGGTCGCCCGCAACGCCAAGCGCTACACCTCCCAGCTTGCCAAATGCGAATCCGGCTTCCGCTGCGACTCCTGGTATCAGTTCTGGCCCTTCTGCAGCTGAGCATCGCTAGCCCGCATTTCTGACCATAGTGAGAAATGCGGGTTAGGGACAGGAAGCGTGAAGCCCGCAGCCCCCCGGGAAGTGTCATGAAATGTCATGTTCTGTCATAGTTCTCATATCCATGACGCATACCCCATGGCCTGTCCCGGCATGGCTCACCTCTCGCTCCGGTTCGTGAGGGCCGATTTTCGCGCTGTCCATGCATCTTATGTCGTCACGGATTTCCCGGATTCAAGTCCGGATCAGGAAATAGTTCCGATGTATTTCTGCGACCCGTTGTTCACCGGTCGCCCGTGAGTCCGGCCCCGCCGGTATCGGTCGCGGGCTGCCGGTTGGCCGCGTTCGAAATCCTCGCTGTTTTCACCAGCAGGTCCTTGTCCGGGGAGAATCGCCCGATCAGCGGCAGTAGCGCGGCGCCGAGGACGCGCGCCGGCGGCCCGATGGTTCCGGCCGCAATCTCGATCGGCGAAAGGCCCGTGCAGTCGAACCGGCCATAGGCGCTGGCCACGCCCTCGACCACGCGGCGGCGCCAGTCGGGGCGCAGAAGGCCGTCTATGACCACCTCCTCGAAATCCACCACGCTCATCGCCGATACCACCGCACGGGCGAGGGCGGGGACCGCGCGCTGCAGCCAGGCCTCGAACACGGCGTCGGCCTCCCGCCGGCCATCCGCATCGAGCATCACCGATATGTCGAACCCGGCCTCGGCCAGCGCGCGCTCCAGATCGATGACCGAGGCCTGATGGATGAGCTGGCCCGGGCGTCCGCCGCCGCCTGCCCCGTCCATCGGCATCGAGCCGAGCGCGCCCGCATTGAGCTGCCGGCCCCGATAGGGGCGTCCGTCGATGACCACCCCGCCGCCGACAAATGTGCCGAGATAGACATAGAGGGCGCTGCTCCGGCCGATCCGGTCGCCGGCGATCATCTCCGCGGCGCAGGCCGCCGTAGCGTCGTTATAGAGCGATACCGGCAGGCCCGTCGCCGCTTCGAGCTCGGCGGCGACATCGATCTCGCGCCATGCCGCGATCGCCTCCCGCTCCAGCCCCAGCACATCCGACCATTCATACATGACCCAGGGCATGGCAACGCCGAGGCCCACAATTCTGGCGCGCAAACGGTCCGGAAGGGACTCGACAAGCCCGGTGGCCGCGCGCTTGGCCAGGGCCATGGTTTCGCCCGGAAGCGGGGCGGCATAGGGCGTGGAGCGGGAGGCGGCGAGCGCGCCGCGGAAATCGACCAGAAAGGCCTCGAGGCTGCGGCGGCCGATCTTGACGCCGAGCGAAAAGGCGCCTTCGGGATTGAGGGCGATCGGCGTGAAAGGTTTCCCGACCCGCCCGCGCACCTTCTCGCGCTTGACGAGAAGGTCTTCCTCCAGCAGCGAGTTGACGATCACCGTAGCGGCCTGGCCGCTGAGGCCGGTGGCGCGCGCGACATCCGCCTTTGACAGCGCGCCCGCCTGCCTGATCGCGGCGATCATCAAGCGTTCGTTATAGGCCCTGAGCCCGATTGAATCTCCGCCTCGCATCGCGTTTTCAACCCTCCGCGAGTATGCGGCCCTGCGGGCATGACTGCAAATTCAAACACCGCCCCCAATGGCGGCATGGCGGCCGGCGCGGCGGCCGAACACCGCGCCGCGCATGACGGAGGTCGCGCCGGTATAGTCGCCGTAATAGAGCCCGGCGGCGTAGAGGCCGGGAATCGGATCGCCGTCGAGGTCGATCACGCGCCCGTTCCCGTCTGTGCGCAGGCCGCCAAACGTAAAACAATTGGCGCAGATCACCGGCCAGGCGCGGAAGGGCGGCCGGACCAGCGGCCGCGCCCAATTGCTCTTCGGCGGGCGGAGCCCCCGCGTCGCGAGGCCATCCGGCCCGTCCGGGCGGAAGGCGGACATATCCTCCGGGCAAGCGCCATTATAGGCGGCGAGCGTGGCCGAGAGCGCCGCCGGGTCGAGGCCGGCCGCCTGCGCCAGCGCCTCGATTGTCTGCGCCTGCAGCGGTTCGCGGTCGCTGCGCACTGTCGCCCGCCAGCGCGGCGCCTCCTCGAGCCCGGCGTCGAACACCGCCCAGGCAAGGCCCTCCGGCTGCTCCAGCACGGCGCGCGCGACGCGCTCATAGCCGGCATCGACGGGCCCGTCCGCCTCGTCCGTGAAGCGCTCGCCCTCGCGGTTCACCAGCACGCCATAGCCGTAATGCAGCACCACCGGCTCGATGGCGCCCGAGCGCGGATCGACCGGCTGCGCGTGGAAGGCGCCGAACTCGCCCGCCGGCGCGGCGCCCGCGGCGAGGCCCATCGCCACGCCCTCGCCGCGATTATAATAACCGCCGCGCGCCACCGGCCGCGTCCATTGCGCCTTCGGCCCGACATAGCGCGCCAGCATTTCGGGATTGCCCTCGAAGCCGCCCGAGGCCAGCACGGTCTTGCCCGTGAAGCGGCAGGGCCGGCCGCGCCTGACGGCCTCCACGCCAAGGATTCCGCCCTCCTCGCTGCGGACCAGGCCGCGCGCGGCGGTCTCGTAGAAGACGGAGGCGGAGCGCCGCTCCGCTGCCGCCGCCAGCGCCTCCACCAGCGCCAGGCCGCCGCCGACGGGCGCAATCCGCGTGGTGGACTGGTAGGGGAAATATGTGGGCAGGAACTCCCAGCGGACGCCGAAACCCTCCAGCCAGCGCAGCGCCGGGCCGGCGTCCTCGCCCCAGACGCGGATGAGCTCCGGGTCGGTGAAGCCGTAGGCGCGCAGCGGGCGCGGCCAGTCCTCATAGGGACGGCCGGCGTCCTTCACGAATTCCGGGTCGAAATGCCCGCCGGCATTGCTGGCCAGCCGTTCGTCGAAATCATCGGAAACCATGTCGCGGTCCCGCATCCGCCAGAAGCTTTCCGTGTAGCGGGTGTTGCCGCCGCGCTCCTCGCGCGCCGCGCGCTCCAGCACCGCCACCCGCGCGCCGGCCTCCAGCGCCGAGACGGCGGCCGACAGGCCGGCAATGCCCGACCCGACGACCACAACATCGAAAGACCCGCTCATGGGCCGCGATTATAGCCCGGATGGCAGCCGCCCAGCCTTCGCCCCTATACGACCCCCTCCACCCGCAGCGCCTCGACCGCCTGGCTGTCATAGCCGAGCGCGGCCAGCACTTCGCTTGTGTGCTCGCCCTGGTCGGGGGTGTGGCGGCGGATATCGGGGCGCCCGCCGCTGCGCGACAGCGTCGCCGCTTGGCCGACGACGCCGACAGCCCCCAGTTCCGGATGCGCCATCGCCTTCTCGATGCCGAGATGGCGGACCTGCGGGTCGGTCATCGTCCTGTCGATGCTGTTGATCGGCCCGCAGGGCACGCGCGCCTCGTTCAGCAGGATGACCCACTCCTCGCTCGGGCGCCGCGCCGTATATTCGCCGAGCACGCTGTTGAGCGCGGCGCGGTTCTTCGACCGGCTCTCGTCGGTGGCGTAGTCCGGGTGGGAGACGAGTTCCGGGCAGCCGAGCGCGCCGCAGAGCCGCTCGAACATGGTGTTGCCGGAGGCGGCGATATTGATATGGCCGTCCGCGGTCGGGAACACGCCGGTCGGGATCGAGGTCGGGTGGTCATTGCCGGCCTGCGGCGCCACTTCGCCGGAGACGGTCCAGCGCGCCGCCTGGAAGTCCAGCATCATGATCTGCGCTTCCAGGAGCGAGGTGTGCACCCACTGCCCCTCGCCCGAGCGTTCGCGCTCCAGCAGCGCCAGCAATATGCCCTGCGCCAGATGCAGCCCGGCCGTCAGGTCCGCGATCGGAATGCCGACCCGGACGGGCCCCTGCCCCGGCAGGCCGGTGATCGACATGAGCCCGCCCATGCCCTGCGCGATCTGGTCCACGCCCGGGCGGTCGCGATAGGGGCCGGACTGGCCGAAGCCCGAGATCGAGCCATAGACGATGCGCGGATTGACGGCCTTGACGGCCTCATAGTCGATGCCGAGCCGGTGCTTCACGCCGGCGCGGTAGTTCTCCACCACCACATCGGCATGTTTCGCCATCTCGAGGAAGATCTCGCGGCCTTTGCCGGCCTTGAGATTGAGCGTCATCGAGCGCTTGTTGCGGTGCAGGTTCTGGAAATCGAAGCCGCGGCGGCTGCCCGATACCACAGAGCGCGCATCCTCGCCGGGCGGCGCCTCGATCTTGACCACATCGGCCCCCCAGTCGGCGAGCTGGCGCACGGCCGTCGGCCCCGCGCGGGCGCGGGTGAGGTCGAGGACCCTGATATGGGCGAGAGGCAGGGTGGCGGACATGGCGGCGCGGGCTTTCCTTGCGGGGGTAACAGAGGCTCATTCAAGCACAGGCAACGCCAGCGCCGCCAGCCTGACGCGCAGGCCGCATGACCGGCCTCTACTCATGGCCGTCATGTTGTGCTTTAAATTGTCGTCGCAGACATGGAACGGGTCTCGCTGGGTCGGGCCGTCCGCCGAATAGATTGCTTGAATCCGGCGCGGGTTGTTCCCTGTGCCGGGTGACTATGTGGGGGCGTTTCACTTGACCCGTGCGATGTCTGCAACGGCCCGGCATCCGTCCGCGCCGATTCAGGCGATAAGGCAAAAGATATGCGCCCGACTACAGGCATTACGACAATCGCAGCAAGTGTTTTCCTGCTTGCCGCTTGCGGCGGCGGCGGCGGTGGACCAACAACCCCCACCACGGATTCTACCCCCCCGACGCGCGAAACCCAACCGGACAACCAGACTCCGCTGCCAGCGGCAGCTAACCCGGCCGACCAGTTAGGCACAACCCGGTTCACGACCCACCAGCCGCGCGTGCTCGAACAGGTCGGCGCCCACCATGCCTATGCCAAAGGCCTGACCGGACGGGGCGTGCGCATCGGGATCGAAGATACGATCGTCGATTACACACAGACCGCCGAGTTCGGCAACAGGGTGAAGCTGAGCGCCGCAGACGGCGCTGACCTTCTGTATTGGCATCCACTTGGCGATCTACCGTCGAGCGACGTCGCCCGCTGCCGCAGAAACAATACATGCAGTGTTTGGCGGGGTAATAGCAATGACGACGACGAAGCTCACAATCGCTGGGCGCGACGAGTTGTCAGCGAGGGTGGCTGGCCAGCAAGGGATGATTCCGTATTTATTCTTGACCAACAATTCAGCGCAGATGGTTCTATCGGCCAACTTTACCGATGGTGGGAGGTTCCGACGCCCTACGGAGCGCATGGTAGTCATGGAACGGTAGTAGCCTCGGTTGCCGCCGGAACCAATCTTGGCCTGGCGCCGGGAGCCACAATCGTCCCGATTGCAAAGAACCTGTCGGACGATCAATCCGAAGAAAATGTAGCGGAGAGGGCGTTACAGCATACGATAGCGAGTCTTACTAATGCAGATAGACAGCAGCTTGACAAAGATTTGTACCGTCTGGTTTGCGACGACTATTCAAAATTCGATATCATTAATCGGTCCTATGGAACTTCCCTGTCTCAAGCCGCTTTTATCTACAACGTCGACACCGCTCGCTGGTTCGAAGCGTATCTGCCCAGAACCCTTAACGCGGTATGGCAGACCGGTAGGCCCGATTCCCAAAAAACTATTGTCGTTTATGCTGCAGGAAACGATGGAGACCGGGCACCGGGCTTAGGTGCCCTTCTACCATATGCTTTCCCGGCGCTGCGCGGACATTCCCTTGCTGTCGCAGCAACGGATCCGACAACGGGGATTATCGCGGGCTATTCCAACAGATGCGGTCCTCTTCCTGATGATTGGAATTCCACCCGGCACGGGCGGCATTATTGCCTCGTTGCTCCCGGCACCGCTCGAAGTCTCTTGCCGAACCGGAATAGCCCAGGGCGCGGCACTGTCAGAGCAGTGGGCGGTACAAGCATAGCCGCGCCCGTTGTCTCCGGCGCGCTGGCGCTGATGATGGAGCACTTCCGGGGCACGCGCGGCAACACCGAGATCGTCAAGCGGATGATCGACACCGCAGACCGCCGCGGCCGCTATGCGGACCTGGAGACCTATGGCGCCGGGCATCTCGACATCGCCGCCGCGCTGGCGCCGGTCGGTTCGCTCAATGCCGGACGGTCGGCGCAGCCGCTGAGCCACACCACGCTGCAAACGCCGGCTGCTTTCGGCGCGGTCTCGCACCGCGTTGCGGGCATCGAATTGGCGGCATTCGACGCCCAGGAATTTCCTTTCTGGGTTTCCCTTTCGGGGTTGGTGTCGGGGCCAGCAGAAAGCCGCTCTCCGATCCCGGAACTGGCCGGCCCGGACCGCGCCGATACGCCGACGACCGGGCTCGAGCCGCTCGGCCTGCGCTGGGCATCGTTGGACGAGGCCGGCGGCGGTCCGTTTCCGGACAGTCAAAACTGGGCGATGGGCTTCGGCCCCTCCTCGGCAAGCCTCGCCCGTCTGCCGCATGGCGGGGAATGGGGTTACGGGGTCAGCTTCGACAACAAGGGGCATCTGGGTTCGCGAACATCCGGCGCGTTCGGATCGGAGCCGCGCTCCGGCATGATCTGGACGTCGCGCGCCTTCCGGCAAGAGCTCGGCATGGGCTGGGCGCTGGATACAGAAGGCACCTTGGCCTACAGCGTGCCGCGATATCAGGACGATGCGATCTTCTCCGCCTCTCCCTCCGTCATGTCCGCCATGTCCATGCGGATCGGCACGGAAAGCACGGGGCTTACCGTCGAACAACCCTTGCGCGCGGAAACGGGCACGGGGGCGTTTCGTGTCGAGACCGGCCGGATAGAGAACGGGCGCAGGCTTTACGACGAATACCGCATTCCGTTGCGCCCGGATGCGCGAGAGTTGCGGATGGCCGTTCGCCACCAGAGGGAAGCCTTTGGCGGCGCCTTTGCCGTCGAGGTTGGACATTCGATGAATGCCGGTCATGTGGCCGGCGAAGTCGAGACCAGCATCGGTTTGGCTTACCGAGCGGCATGGTGATCCATTGATGCGAATAAGCGCCCTGACGCTCGGCCTTGCGGCCGCCCTTTTGACGGCCTGCGCAGGCCCGGGCGAATCGCGGAAGGCTTCCGATTCGCGGAGCTTCGGCGCCCCGGTCGAGCAAGACGGCTACATCTACACCCCTGTGAGCCAGGGCTCGCAGGGGTGTTTGCTCTACAACCTCCGCATCCCGGGCGGACAGGCTCCCGCCGCGTTGGCGTATCGGAGTGAGGACGGACATTTCAGCTATGATCGTCCGGAGCGATGCGTCAGGAGCGAGAAGCGATAACCCTGAAGCCCATCGCCCTAGGGCCGCATCGGCGCTATCCCGTGCGGCGCAGGAAGGCGGCGAGGCGGTCCATTGCCGCTTCGACATCCTCCGTCGCCGCGCAATAGCTGAAGCGGACAGCGCGGCTGCCCCGGTCCCGGTCGAAATCGACGCCGGGGGTGATCGCCACCCCGGTTTCGTCCAGCAGCCGCTGGCAGAAGGCCATGCTGTCATTCGTCAGATGGCCGATATCGGCATAGACATAGAAGGCGCCGTCGGGCGTGGCGAAATCGCCGATGCCCATGGCCGGCAGGGCGGAGAGCAGGATCTCGCGGTTGCGGGCATAGCGCCGGACATTGCCCTCCAGCTCCTCGCGGCAGTCGAAGGCCGCGAGCGCGGCATGCTGGGAGATCGTCGCCGCATTGATGAACAGGTTCTGCGCCAGCTGCTCCACGGCCACCGGCAGGTCCTCCGGCAGCACCAGCCAGCCGATCCGCCAGCCGGTCATCGAGAAGTATTTGGAGAAGCTGTTGACCACGATGGCGGAGGGCGAGCCGGCGGCCGTGGCCTCCTGTATGCCATAGGCGATGCCGTGATAGATCTCGTCGGAGACGAGGCGCACGCCGCGCTCATGGCACCAGGCCGCCAGGCGGGCAAGCTCGTCGGGCGGCAGCATCGACCCGGTGGGATTGGACGGGCTCGCGACCACCAGCCCGTCGATCGGCCCCTCCAGCCGCTCCAGCAGTTCGGGCGTCGGCTGGAAGCGCGTCTCCGGCCCCGTCGGCGCCTGCACCGTCTCGATGCCGAGCGCGGCGAGCATGTTCCGGTAGCAGGGATAGCTCGGGTCGGTGAGCACGACCCGCGCGCCGGCATCGAACGCGGCGAGGAAGGCGAGCACGAACCCGCCCGACGACCCCGGCGTGACCGCCACCCGCTCGGGTGCGACCTCGACCCCGTAACGCTCGCGGTAATGTTGCGCAATGCGGCGGCGCAGCGGCTCGATGCCGGTCGCGTCGGTATAGCCGAGAACCTGCCCGTCAATGGCGGCCTTGGCGGCCTCGCGCGCGCCCGCCGGCGCGGGCGTGCTCGGCTGGCCGATCTGGAGCGGGAATACCGGCTTGCCGGTCCGCGCGCGCGCGCCCGCCGCGCGTAGCACTTCCATGACGATGAACGGGTCGATCCCGCCCCGCCGGGACACATCGAACAGCATCGCGCCTACTCGTCGAAAACCTGGATCGCCAGGCCCGCGCCGCGCGGGTCGGCATGGGCCGTGCAGGCCGCTTCGGACGCGCTGCGGGGCGTCTCCCGGCACCGGATCGCCGCGACAAAGCCGAGCCGGTCGCCTTCGGCCAGCGCGGCGCCGGCGAGGCGGATGTCGTCGCCGGAGGCCGGGGTCGCCAGCAAGGGAGACAGCGCCGGCCCGGCCTGGCCCGCCGGTCGCGGCGCGGCGATCGCCAGCCCGGCGCCCGCCGCCACGCGGCCCGCGCCGAAGGGTGCATTCATGGTGAGGCCGCACGCCACCGCAAGCCCGTCGGCGTCCACAACCGCAAAGCCCGTTCCGCCGCCGGGTGGGGGCGGAAGCAGCGGCAACTCGCCGCCCGCGAACCGGCCGTCCTCGGCCAGACGCGGCCAGAGCGCGGCCTGCGCCGGTCCGGCGCCTGCCTCACCGGGCGCGAAATAGGCCCGCCAGGAACCGCCCTCGGCTGATAGCGGCGCGCGCCGGGACGGCAGGGCGTCCGCCAGCGCCGCCTCATCCAGGCGGTATCCCGCCGCGGCCGCGCCGCGCGCCAGGGCGGCGGCGAGCGCGCCGGAATAGAGCGCGCCCGGTCCCTCCAGGCGAATCCGGCCGAGGGTCCGCGCCAGATCCGGCTGGGTCAGCAGGTCGCCTTCCCGGACCGTCCGACCCGCAAGCACCGTCGCGGCGCGCTCCGGCGCCGCCTCGATGTCCTGCGCGAAGGC